>Ga0210404_10000147_pt1 | contig 46365 bp, 39 predicted proteins | sample IncBWH28MmetaG_FD_155455 | JGI IMG/M metagenome (GOLD analysis project Ga0210404, IMG submission 155455) | Forest soil microbial communities from Barre Woods Harvard Forest LTER site, Petersham, Massachusetts, United States - Inc-BW-H-28-M | ecosystem: Environmental > Terrestrial > Soil >... | reverse complement strand
ACAGTCCCGCCGATCACATCCATCTGATCGATACGCTGCGTGGCTTGCATGCCAGCCATCCGCACATCGGTCTCATTCTTCTCTTGGACAGCTATGATCGCAATCTCGTCGTGGAAGCCCTGCGAGCAGGAGCTCGCGGATTGTTCTGTCGTGCTTCCCAGCAGTTCCAGGCTCTTTGCCGGTGCATCTCGGTCGTCCATCAGGGCCAGTTTTGGGCGAGTACGGAGCAGATCGGGTACTTAATCGAAGCCCTTAGATTGGCGCCTCCTACGCGCGTCATCAATGCGAAGGGAGAGGGCCTGCTGACCCCACGAGAAAACCAGGTCGTCAGCTTGGTCGCGGAAGGGATTGGTAATCGCGAGATCGCGCAGCAACTCGGGGTCAAGGAAAACACGGTCAAGAAATCTCTGCTCCGCATCTACGACAAGATCGGCATCTCGAACCGAGTCGAGCTTGTACTGTACGCACTCACAAACCGAAGTACGCAGACAGACGCGCCAAACCCGGCGAAAATATTTCCTGGCTCCGAGCGACTTGTATCTCGGTCGGTGGAAGCAAGTCGGATGAAGCTTCTCGGCACAAATTGAGGGTGCAATCCCACGGAGAATTGAGGCGACCCAGAAAACGTAGATAAGCCAATCGTCGCGCGAACTGAGTCGCACCATACGAGCAGGTTAACTCTTATGATTTCTGGGAGGGGCAGGGTCGGCAACTACCTGCTGAATCTTGGCGACAACGGCTTGCCCACGGCAGACTTCACCTGGTCTACATGCTCGTCGCTAATACCCCATCTCACCGGCTTCACCATTCCCCGCTCCAACTTCGCGAAGTAGAGATTGAACAGGGACGTTTCTACGTGAAACTGAACTCCAAAGGGCCGATAGCACAGCAAGAAATAGAAGGTCACCTCATGGAGAAGATAAGCGCCAAAGTAAAAGCCCCCGAGTGTGGACAGCGAGCCTTAAATCAACGCGCTCTTCAACATCTACGCCAGCGACAAACGGCCAGGACTTCCACAGCCCGCCCTTACCTGACCTGGGGCTCGAGCGGCGAAAAACAGGCTGTGGGTCACCATCGGATTGCGATCAGTGCCAGCAGGGAAATGGCGTCGGCGGTGTGGGCCTTGCCAAATTTCTCCGGCACAGCATAGCGCGCTGGTTTGAACACCAGCCGCCGCACGATTGGGATCACCATGCAGAGGAACACAACCGTCGCTGCATAGTCCGTGACTAAGTTGTAGATATGCAGCTTCTTCCTGCTAGGCCCGGCATCACGAAATTTTCGGAGACGCCCACAATCAGCACCGAGAAGGCGCGAATCACCAGGGTCATAAATCCCGCAAAAATAAAAATATGGATGATTCCAGCCGTCCGGTAGCGCGGATGCTTCCGCTGTCCCAGCCCAAATTTCAGGGGTTTCCCCAGCCGGGTGAATGGCCGGTCGAAGCGAAGATCGGGTTGGGCCCGCTTCAGGCACTTGCGATTGCGCGGAGGAACGCTGAAAGGCTATGAAGCCTGCTTGACCAGATGCAGCCGAGAGCGATGTTTTTCTTTCATCTCTTCTACTGACTGAACCTTGCGGCCGAGGCTAGCCAGTTGGACAAGTTCTTGCTGGATTGCTTCTAGCCGTTCTTGCCTCTGGCCGTGAGCGACTTCAGCCTCCGCGCTATTCCTGCCTTGAAGCCGATACTGCTTGTTCAATTGTTGAATCTCAGCGATCTCCAACCGGAGACGCCCGATCTTTTCCCGGAGAACTACAAGGTGATCCATACCAATAGGATAATTCATCTAGGAAGTCTGAGCGTCGGTCGCCGGCCCATCCGCCAATTTACGAGTCTCCTGCGCCGACGACATCACACAGGTCTGTTACTCGAGTCACCGACCATGGCCTCTCGGCGGCGTAGTGTGGTAACGAGTCGCATTCTGACCAAGCACTTCCTCCCGGAGGCCACAGTGCAGCGACGAGGTCCCATGCTGGTACAAGTCTTGCTGGTTTCAGTGATCGTCCTTGCCGCCGCACAATTTGGGAGCCAACGACAATCCCTAATCCGTCCGGTGGATGGGGCCAGGATCTTTGGAAACTACTGTGCCGCTTGCCACGGACTCGATGGTCGAGGCAATGGCCCGGTGTCCACAGCGTTGAAACAAGAGGTTCCCGACTTGACGAGACTTTCGCTACGAAATCACGGTGCATTTCCCGCAATTCATGTGCGAACCATCATCGTGTTTGGCGCAGACGATCTCCTACCCGCCCACGGCTCGAAGAAGATGCCAATTTGGGGGCCGATCTTTCACGAAATCGAGTTTGATCAGGACTTAGGCAATGTGCGGCTAGAAAATGTAATCAAGTATTTAGAGTCCATTCAGCGGAAGTAGCGTGGCTTTCTGCGTCAGATCGTCGACTGGCGTTGAGGTGTGGAATGGAGTGTTCTTGACGAGGAAATCGAGAGGAATGGCGCGATTTTGAATCTACACAGCTAGCAATCCGATCTAGCCTATGGGAGGCTGTTGGCATGGCAGAGAAACGGACCAAAGCCGATAAGGAACAGCGGCAGGCCGACCAGTTGGACAAGAAGTCAGAGCGTCGTCCTCAACAAGGAACGAGCAAAGAAAGAGTACGCAAGGACTCAGGCCGAGCCGCTTAATTCGACGTCGAATTCCCACCCAAAGAACTTGGGACAAACTTGGGTTCAAAGTTGGGTCCAACAAGAAGACCATTTTCAGCACAAAATTGAGGTTAAATTGCGCCAGATCATCTCGACTGACGAGCGGGGCACGCCCACTTGCCATCCCAAGCACTGAGAGCAATGTCATCAGACGTCACCTCGGCGATTGCTCCCGAGCGACGGGCAAACCGTCCACGATCTGGTCGCGGACGGGCTCTCTTCTACGAGCCCTGTTCGAGGTTGGAAATGGGTGAAGAACGCCACTGCTCAGTCTTTACAAGCCCAACGGGTTTCCTCCTTTGCGTGCATTCGCTCAGCTCGTGTGGGGATGGGCTAGATAGTGTTGCCGCAGCAGGTCCTTGCCGTAGTCATTGCCATTTGGAGTTCGCACTACGCAATGGATGTGCTGCTGGGTCGGCTTCGTGGGATCCGCAGCAAACTTCCGTAGGTTGGCGGGCTGCTGGTGATCAAATTCGATCAGGACAACTGGACTGTGCACGCGGTAATAAAACGCGCTATCCGGCTGCATGCCACCGATCCAAGCGAACCAAGTCTGGTCGAGATAGCGGTCCACCTCGTTCATCTTCACGCGGGCGTGGCCTTCGTCCATGTTCTTTATATAGAGGTGAATCAAATCGCGGAAGCGTTGTCGTCCGGCCCCTGACAGATCGTTCGTGCGCAATCCCGCATAATCGATTACGACATTGTCCTTGAAGGCTTCGGTGAGATTGTTGTTGCCCGTCTTCGAGAAGTTGAGAATGGCCTGTTTTCGCTGGGCCTCCGGGAGTGCGTTCAGCATCGCGAGACCATCGTTCTGTTCCTTTTGCAGAATCTCGAGACCTTTGTATTTGCCGGACGGCGCTTTTACTGGTTCGGAGCCGATAAACAGGGGAGTCATCACCACTTGGTCGGCGAGCACAAAGTAGTTGATGATGGCGTGATGGCCCTCGAGTTTCCAGCCCCACGGCTCGGTTGCCGACGGCTTACCGTAAATCTGGATGTAGTACAACCACTCTCCCAGGAACGCGTGATCCTCGGCCAGTTCGGCGAGCGTTTCGTTGAGGCGCATGATGTTGCGCGTCAGCTCAAAGCCTTCTGCGCTGAGGGAAGCGCGCATCAATCCGAAGGCGGCCTGCCGCTGGGCATCGGTCATCTCCGCGAAGCACACTCCCTGCCGCGCGTAAAAATGCTGATTCATCCATTTGCGCCACTCGACGTCGTCCACGGGATACATGGTTCTGGCGAGTTGGAGGGGCGTGAGAGTGGCGATGAAGGCCTCCGCGGCATTGCGCACTGGTTCGGTTGAAACCCCGCTCGGCTTGATCTCGAACAGACCCGGCACGACCTCACCATTGGTCGTGATTCCCTTGAACGGCGTCGCCAGTCCTTTGCTCTCGTATTCCTCGGACATCTGGCGAAAACGCTCCGCCATGTCGGATGCACTCTGAGTTTGTGCCTGGCCGAGGGCCCATGGACCAAGAACGGCAGCGGAAACCAAGGATGAAATAAAGTCGCGACGCGTCGGCTTGCCTGTCACGGGATGGGTGTAAGTGTGATGGGAATGATGATGGTTATGATGGAGGTTGTGCGCCATGCTGGCCTCCGCCCGGTTGAGTGGCGGGAGTATAGCACGAGGACGGAATCCAACAATTACACGAGATCGGCATAATCGCCCGGATATTTGTTCACGGGCAAACTGGAACTCTACGAGACAAAGTCATGAATGACGGGCAACCCCATAACCGGATTGGGGAAGGGTTGCCGACAATGCACGAACTAACTGTGCCCAGGGGGCAAACTAATGGGTTCCCGCGATCTTCTGCAGCGTTAAGGTGAGCTGTCCGGCAGGCAGGACCGTTGTAAATAAGCACGCAATGCTGAAGGATGTCCCTATGATCGCCACGTAGCCCAAGGGTGCGAGCTTGGCTACCATAGCACGCGCAGCTTGGACCCTGATACCAGCGAATGTGATCTGGACCAGAGGTTTGCGTCAATTGACGCCAGGCCATCGGTTGAGCATACCTTGTCCAGAGTGGTCGCTTCTGACCATACGTCGATGCGGAATACTGCGTAACGTGAGTGTACATTCCGGTCCGTCAGGTCTTCGATACGACTGATCGCAAATTGGAGGAAGTGGAATGGCTACTCAACTATGCCAGAAATGCAAACAAGCCCATCCCGGTCGCGTATGCGATTACGACGAAAAAGGTGAGTGCGCCGAGACGATTGACACCAATGAGGTTACTCAACCCTGTGACGCACCGTCAAAGGACGAAATCGGCAAACGTTCCGGAAATTAATCCCGAGGCCGGAGGTCCCCGCTACCTGTCAGATTTGCAGCTTGGCCAGATCGATGACTGTAAATGAGACATTACGCCAATCATCCCTCTGGCTTCCTGTTTTGGGCCAGGACTTTTTGCCAAGAGCCGAGACGGTCGCGCTGGAACAGCTCTTTCTGCATCATCATAGGAAGGGGAACTAACGACGAGGAGAGAAAACATGAGCCTGGCGAATGTGATCGAGATTCTATTCTTCGTCGCAGTCTTTATTCTTGCGATCCGCTTCTTTAGGAGGCGAGGTTGATAAAGTACGTTTCTTCCCTCGCGGAATAGTGTAGCCATCAGTTCCTGACAGACTGTTGCAATCAGGACGATTTTCGCTCATTGAGAAATTGGCCGATTCGGGTCAAGTGCGGCGCGCGGCATCTTGTTCCAAAATCCGAACAAACCACAGCCCGCTCGCTCTCTTCGCGCACTCGCTTGATAGGCTCCAGCAGGAACGCTACAGAGCATGGGCATCCGTGAGCGCTGGAGAAATCATGTCTAGCGACTATGAAAAGCGGCTTGAGGCTTTGTACAAGCAGGCATCCAACGAAAAGGACCCCGAGAAGCTGAAACAACTCGTATCCGAGATCCTCGCTGTCCTTGAAGCCAATCAGAAGCACCTACGAGCCCGCGGGATTGAGCCATCCGACGACGAGGCTTCGTAGGGACAGGTTTCCGGCGTGAACGGGCAGACAAGCTACCTATCAGAACAATCGATTTTCGAGTTCAGGCAGGGCTCTCGTAGCGAAGACGTTGAACGAACGACTCTTCGTCCAATTGGAAGCCGTTTATGGGGATGGTCGCGGCCACATGGAACACGGCTTGATCAAAGTCGTTGCTGTGCTGCCATTCTTCAAGGAGGTCTTGGCTAGACAGCGACCTGAGTCGGGTGTAGCGAAGCCAAACCGCACGCAGCCTGTTCCGGGGCTGACCGGCGTCACAACAGACGCGATCCTTTCCTCACAGGGCGGCGGTCGGAATCCATGCCCTTGTCAGAACTTTAATAACAATGTTGTGCGTCACTGCCCAGCTGGGGAGGCATTCGTACCCGGACTCTTTGTGGGTAGCAGGACATAGGACATATCCAAAAGGGTACCCGAGCGGTTCTGGAGAGTCCCAAGGAGCAGACGCTCTGAATGACCTGGTAATCGGAACAATATTTATTGACTACTCAATAGGTTGCACCCGCGGATAACGGGCCGCGCAACTCTGACTAGTCCGACGACCCCGTGTACAAAACATCTGCGAAGGTGGGTACCCAGAGCCAGTGTCCCGATGTGGGAATCGGTTACCGTAGTTTTGACAGAATTACGCGCGCGCACGTCCTTGTGTTTCCTACAATACATATGACCCCACCCCCCAGGCGTGCCGCTCAGGAGGTTTTGCCCTTATGAAGGACCCTTCTGGCGCGAGTCGCGATCTCATGCGTGTTCTCGTGGCCGATTCCAACCAGACTCAGTCGCAGTTATTGAGTAGCGCTCTTCGCCGGCAGCCTGGCCTGAAAATCACCTGCTGCCGCAGCGAACTTTCCGACTGCCTGCAAGCTTTGCGGTCGACTCCAGCCGATATCGTGCTTCTGGGCGATGGGCCCGCGGATCACGATCATCTGATTGAAACCCTACGTGCTCTGCACGCCAATCATCCGCGCCTCGGTCTTATTCTTTTATTGGACTCTTACGATCGCAATCTTGTCGTAAACGCGATGCGTGCCGGTGTTCGTGGACTATTCTGCCGTGCCACCCAGCCCTTCCGGGCTCTGTGCCGGTGTATCGCGGTTGTCTATCAGGGCGAGTTCTGGGCGAATACCGAGCAGATGGGGTATGTTGTCGACGCGCTCAGCTCCGCACCCTCCACACGTGTCATCAATGCCAAGGGAGAGGGTATGTTGACCCCACGCGAAGAACAGATCGTCAACCTGGTTGCCGAAGGCATCTGCAATCGCGAGATTGCCCAGCAGCTCGGCATCAAGGAAAACACCGTCAAGAAATCCCTGTTGCGCACCTATGACAAGTTGGGCGTCTCGAATCGAGTCGAACTGGTCTTGTATGCACTCACTCACCGGGGCGCGGAAAAAAGCGCCCCAAATCCCGCCAAGCGTCCTCCTCTTTCGTCGCAGCTCGTAGTGGATGACCTCGACCCGCGACCGGTCAAGCTGCTCGGTTCTGATTGTGGCTGCATTACAAAAGCGAACTGAGCCTTGCCGGGCTCAACTCGATTTATAAAGATCGGGCGGCAACCAGAGCATTCCTGTGCCTCTCAATTCCTCGGGTAATCTGATAATTCACCGCTATACCGGGAGTGCTTTTCATCTTCTTCCGGACAAGGCTGGAGATACGGTCAAATCAGCTTACGTTGCGATAGGAACACGTTCTGGGTTCGGAGCGTGATGCTGGATGGCAAGACCGTGGAAGTAGGTTCGATCGGCTGCCGTTACGGTCGGTTTTAGTGCGGGCCCGCACCTGTAGGCGCGCGGCCAGTCATCCGACCCACATCGTGGGCCTGATCTTCGAGCTTCTGCGAAGCCAATTTATCCGAAGCGCTGACGCTGCCGCCCTTTCCTTCGATGGCCGCGGCGCGATCGCGCCACTGAACATAGATTTCCTGTGCCTCAACAATTTCTGCTGGGGTGGCATCAGCGTCGGTCTTGACCCAATCCGCAGTTGAGTCGTATTTGTCGGTCAGGTCGCGGTCCCTGTCGGCGTCGGCATGCAGAAAGTGTTTGTAGATGTTGTCTTCAATCCGACCGTTTAGCTTCTTCGCGTCGTCCGTAATCTTCTTCCAATCGGCATGTTGCTCGTTCGCGATTTGCAAAATAGTTTCATGAGCTTGCAGGCGCATGGCCAGGTCGAGCATTTTCATGCCGCGCGCGGTCAGCTCATGTGCGATAAACAGGCATCCATAATTCAGGTTCATGGCACGCCGCTCTCGTTGCAGCTGGTTCCGCTCCACCTTCAACATGTCGGACATCGATCGGCTGACAATGCTACGGGCATTTACATCCGTGGCCATGGCGCTGATTTTTCTGATCTGCTTTTCTGCTTTCTGCTGATCATCACTGAAGGCGGGCACTGCTGACAGGGTTGCGGCAAACACTAGGAGAAAGCCGATTCTGGGTCTCATGGCGAGTACCCCCGGTTAGCAAGAATCTTACGGGAACTCCTGCGGAAAAGGAAGAGTCCTGAACGAGTATTCGAGGCCTATTTTTCAGCTCCCGTCCTCACTGTGGGGCCGTCTGTGATGTCGTCCTCGCTTCAGCCGGAGGCGGCTCATTCTGCCCGTGGGGATCTCCGTAGGCTTGATTGGCAAGGCTCTTCTCGCTTTCCGCGGACGCATTCAACTGCGCAAAGATTGTGCGCTCTCGCTGGGCGTCTTCCGCCCTTTTGGCCTTGGTATACGCACGCGCCAAGCTAAAGTGCACTCCAGGATAGTTGGGCGCAAGTTTGCTTGCGGTCTCGAGTTCCTTGACCGCGGGTTCGATCTTCCCCAGTTCCAGCAAAGCGCGACCCAGCAGTTCGTGTGCTCCGGCGGATTGAGAATCGAGTTCCACGGCGTGTCGGGCGGCGCTCATGGCTTCATCCGGGCGATGTTGCTTCAGCGCAATCGACGCCATGAGCTGATGCGGGAGAGCGTTTCCGGGGTTGATTCGGATTTCTTCGCGGAGTTGGGAGGTGGCGTCGTCGTATCGTGAAAGGATGTCCAGGGCCGATGCATAGGCGTAATGGATGAAGGGCGTATCGGGGAAATCCTTTGTCATCCGCTCAAACGCCCGGAAGGTGTCGTCGTACCTGGAGGAATACTGGAGCACGGCGGTCTCGCCCGCGGCCTGCATCAATGCGCGACTGGCAGGAGGCACCTGAGTAGGTAAGAGAGGAACTCTCAACATCGACATTCCGAGAATAAATTTTGTCTGCTCGTTCACGCGGCCGTGGCGAACTTCCGGAATCAGCAGATCAGCGGAACCGAAGAAATCTCCGTTCAGGTTCCGCAATTCCGCCAGATGGTAGATGGCCAATAGCATCACTGCCGCAGTTCCCCGAAAATCCAGCTCCCGTGCCCGGTCCAGATGGATGTAAGCGTTCGAGTAATCTTTGGTCTCGAATTCGGTCAGTCCAAGGAAAGCCCAGGCTTGAGAATTCTTGGGATTGATTGCGATCGAGTTCTTCAGGGAAGCAATAGCTTGCGGAAACTTACCGGCACCGTAATAGTGGCTTCCTAACGCCGCCCAACCCTTGTCCCACCGCGGCTTCATCTTGAGCAAGCTCTCGTAGTCGCGGATCGCGTCGTCAGCTCGGCCCGCCTCTTCCGCCGCCGCTGCTTTCCGCGCGAGCTCCTCGAAAGCGGAATCGCGTTCTAGCCTTGCCACCCCGTTAGCTGTAGTCGCTTGTTCAGTCTCTCCGGGAATTGGGCTGTGAGCGTAGGCCCTGGCGACTTCAGGATCGATATCCGGCCTCTCGGGTTTGAGCTTTTCCGCAGCTTCCAATTCTTTGGCTGCCTGCTCAGCTTTTCCGAGTTCGCTCAAAGTCCGTCCCAATATTTCATGTGCCAGAGCAGATTCCGGAGCTAGCTCGACGGCGCGCTCAGCCATCGGCAAGGCGTCTTGCGCGTGATGTGTCTTCAGTTCGATGATTGCCAGGCGCATGACGGGCAGCGCACTCTTCGGCGTCAGCTTTAATTCCTCTCGTAACTGAGCTTGTGCTTCGGAGTAGCGAGACCGAAAAATCAGAGCAGACCCATAGGCATAGTGAAGGAACGGCGTAGTCGGATAAGTCTTCAACATCTGTTCAAACGCCGGGAAGGCGCGATCGAAATTCCCTTCGACGAGATCGCCTGCGATTTCGCCTGCCGCGTCAATCAACGCGTCCTTCGAGGGATCCACTTGATCCGGCAGCAGGGGAACACGCAGCAGCGCCAGCGCCAATGCAGTCTTGGTTTGTTCTGCCAACTGGCCCTGTCCCAACCTAGACCCCAGCAGTTCCCAAGCGTCTTCGAACTGGCCGTTCAAGTTCAGCAACAACGCCAGGTGGTACGTTGCAACTTTCTCCACTCCGGGAACTTCGGCAAATCCGAACTTTTTTGCATTTTGCAGATGCAGCAAAGAACTCTTGAAATCCTTGGTTTCAAATTCACATAAGCCAAGGTATGCCCATGCCGCACCGAGATTGGGATCGGCTGTCGTTACTTTCTGGAAAGCCGGAATGGCTTCGCCATACCGACCTTCGTCGGCGTACAGGTTTCCCAGATACCACGAGCCGTCGGTCCAATCAGGATGCAACTGTAAGGCGCTTTCGTAGAAGCGAATCGCCTCTTCGCTCTTGCCTTCCTCCCGCGCTGCAGTTGCCTGCCGGGCAAGCTCCTCAAAGGTCGAGGTTCCAGACCCTTGCTCCGTCATCCGCGCTGGAGCCGGCTGTCCGATCATCGAACCCGGGAACAGCAAAATGAGAGCGCTCGCAAGCACGGAGACGATCGATCGACCAAAGCGCTGGATTGGCATGAAAAACCGGCCCTTGCACGAAATCTTAGCACGGGAATTCCGACGCAATCTCCATGATAAGATTTCGAATACCGCGTAAAACCAGGTGGCTTTTCTGAAGCAGACTGCACGGCAATTTACCGTTTCCCGTCGCATTTTCCTCCGTGGCCTGCTAGGAAGCTTGGCTCTTAGCAGGTTCCGTCCCTTTGGCTATGCCGCAGCGTCGCCTTACGCCTTCGAAGAGGTTGCCCCTTCTGCCAGCGGAATTAAATGGGTCCACAAAGCCGGGAAGTCTCCTGAAAAATATCTGCCCGAAACCACGGGAGCGGGCTGCGCATTTTTTGATTACGACAACGATGGTTGGATGGATATCTATCTGGTTAATAGCGGGAAGTGCGATTTTTTTGATCCATCTCCGCCACTGCGAAATGCGCTGTACCGTAATAACCACGACGGCACGTTTACAGATGTCACCGAGAAAGCCGGCGTTGTGGGTGGTGGATATGGGATGGGAGTTGCTGTAGGTGACTACGACCGAGATGGTTTTCCCGACCTCTTTGTTTCACAGTACGGGAGAAGCATTCTTTATCACAATAATGGAGATGGAACCTTCACCGATGTAACCGAAAAAGCCGGTGTTGCCGCGCCCGGCTGGGCTTCCAGCGCAGTATGGTTTGATTATGACAATGATGGCCTGCTCGACTTGTTCGTTGGACGATTCGGAGATTTCAGCAAATCTAAATCGGTCTCTTGCGGCGAAGCCGGCAGACGTCGCTATTGTTTGCCCAGGATGTTCCAGCCGATGCCGAGTTGGTTGTTTCACAACAATGGGGACGGAACTTTTACGGATGTCAGCAAGGAATCAGGAATCGCGAATAGTTTAGGCAAGGCGTGGGGTGTAGTGGCCACGGATATTAATAATGATGGCCGCATGGATTTATTTGTGGCGAACGATACGGTTGCCAACTTTCTTTTTGCCAATCGCGGGAATGGCCGCTTCGAGGAAATCGGACTGCAGGCAGATGTCGCCTACAACGCTGAAGGCCAGGCCCGCTCTGGTATGGGCACTGATTCGGCGGACTTCAATGAAGATGGATGGATGGACTTATTTGTCGCCAACATAAATGAAGAAATATTCTCGCTCTATCAAAACAATCGCGACGAAACGTTTGAAGATAAGGCCATGGAACTGGGCATCGGCATGGCAACGCGTTCCATTAGCGGCTGGGGACTAAAGTTCTTCGATTACGACAATGACGGCAACCTCGACCTTTTTCTAGCGAACGGCCATCCTGACGACTTGATCGAGGAAGTTTATAGCGGGGTTAAGTACAATGAGCCGCTCCTGCTGTTCCAAAACACCAGTACCGGATTCAAAAACATAAGTGCGCAGAGCGGACCCGCTTTCGCGAAATCATTTTCCGCGCGCGGTATGGCGATTGGGGACTTCAACAATGATGGCGCGGTCGACGTGCTGATTTCGGTCAACGATGGTGCCCCGGTTCTTCTTCGAAATAATAATGTTGGGAGGAACCACTGGCTCGGAGTACGCCTGGTGGGTAAGAAATCAAATCCCGACGCGATCGGTGCCCGCATCACGTACCAGGCGGGCGACTTGAAAAGAAGCAGGATGAAAGTGGGCGGCGGCAGTTTTCTGTCCTCGCATGATCCTCGCCTCGTGCTGGGGACAGGCAAGCAAAACAAAATCGCCTGGCTGGAAGTGCGTTGGCCCCAACCCAGTGGCGCCGTCGAGCGATTTACGGATCTCCCCATCGATCGTTACATCACGATTGTCGAGGGTACAGGCAAATGGCAATAGGTACCGACGACGGGTTCGCCTTCCGCAGTACTTCCATCCGTGGCCACGAATGAGTTTTTGATGAAAGTAGCGTGCTCAGCGTTGTTGATGGTGGCTCTCGTGGTTGCATCCATTATTTTGTGTGCACAAGAGCCTGCGACGATCGACAGGCAATTGAGTACAGAAGATCGTTTGCGGAAACCCGGCTGGTGGCCCACAAAGGGTGCTCCTTCCCGAGACGACTATGCAGGCCCGGCAACCTGTGCACAATGTCATTCGGCAATCGCCCTCACGCAAAAACATAGCGCCATGGCGAGCGCTGGAACTCATCCTGCAAATTCTTTCATCCTGCTGAACCACCAACTGAGTCTTCATCTCAATCCGTACCGCTACAAAATCACACAATCGGGTGGCGAGATCCTGTATTCAGTGGGTGATCGGACAAAAACTTCTTCCGTGCCTCTAGCCCTTGCCGTCGGCGGCGGCAGTCGGGTTGGTCAAACCTACCTCTTCGAGAAGAATGGGACCTACTTCGAAAGTCGTCTGAGTTATTTCAGCGCTATACAGGGGCTCGATTTGACGCCGGGCCACACGAACGCCACCCCGCAATCTCTCGAATCGGCCGCCGGGCGGCCGCTATCCGGCACGGAAGCTCATCGATGCTTCGCCTGTCACACGACGGCATCAACAGCGAACTACACATTCGCTCCCCAGTATTTAATTCCGGGCGTGACCTGCGAATCCTGCCATGGTCCTGGAGCAGCACATGTAGCAGCCATGAGGGCCGGCATCGCAGGAGGGGAACAATTAATCTTCAACCCTCGCCGGCTCACACCTTCCGACTCGGTTGACTTTTGTGGAGCCTGCCATCGCACTTGGTGGGACGTGAGTTCGAACAAGGACATCGGTATCTTGAACTTACGTTTTGCACCCTACCGGCTGGAAAAAAGCCGCTGCTGGGGAAAGGGAGATCCGCGCATCACCTGTGTCGCTTGCCATGATCCCCACAAGCCGCTGGCCGAGGATCCCGCGTTCTACGATCAACGATGCCTGGCGTGTCACGCGGCAGGCACCTCGAGCTCAAATGCTGACCACATGGCTGCTGTCTGCCCAGTCGGTAAAAAGGATTGCGTGACTTGCCATATGTCCAAATACGACATCCCGGGCATGCACTATCAATTTACTGACCACTGGATTCGAGTCACTAAAGCGGGAGAGCCCTATCCAGACTGACTCCTAATCAATGAGCGATTGGACGAGGATGAATCTCGTCGGGAGATACAACTCCTTTCCCTTCCATAACTGCGTAAAACCGGTCTACCGCCAGACCTTTGAGTATTTCGGTCGGCCCACCTGGCCATCGGATTTCCAGCGAATCGATCTTGTCAGCCGTACCCAGACCGAAGTGAACGCGCAGGTCGTTCTGAGACAGGTAGCTGCCACCACTGTGAATCTCTTCAGTTTGAGTAATCCCGCCCGCGACGATTGTCAGTCTTGCCCCAATCGCAAGACGGTTGCTCTTGACTCCCGCTAGTTCAAAGCTGACCCAGTGGTGCCCAGGAACTCCGTGATTCTTGAGAATCACCGGCGCCCCATCCAAATCGCCCACCACAACGTCGACTTGGCCGTCATTGAATAGATCACCAACTGCCAAACCACGGTAGACACGGCGCTGCTTCAGCGCTGGTCCGGCCTGATCACTGGCATCGCAGAATGTGCCATCCATCTGGTTCAACAGAAGATTTCCCGGCTCTCGATAGCCGGGGCTGGACTTTAAGAGGTCGATTTGCGGATAGACGTGGCCATTGACGGCGATCAGGTCGAGCCAGCCATCATTATCGATATCGAGGAAGCCGGTTCCCCATTTCACATAACTCAGGGATGGCAAAGCGACTCCGGACTGATACGAGACATCGTGAAAATCCCATTTTCCGTCATTGCGGTAAAGCGTGCTGTACTCGTCGGCAAAGTTGGTCACGTACATGGAAGGATGACCGGTATGAAGATAGTCCCCGATAGCGATGCCCATGGACCCCTGCTCCAAGCCGTCTTCGCTGACGGCAGTCCCTGATTCAAATCCGATGTTGGTGAACTTTCCGTTTCCATCGTTACGATAGAGATAGTTTGGAGTGGAATCATTCGCCACATAAATATCGGGACGTCCAGTGTTATTGAAATCCGACCAGATAACACCCATTCCGAAGTACCCGGCTGTATCCGCTACTCCAGCCGATTTGGAAACATCGGTGAAAGTGCCGTCGCCATTGTTGTGAAAGAGCGAGTCACCGGCGCCCCGCAAGCCGCGCGGTCCACATTGCACATCCATGCCCTTGTATTTGCAGTTTGGGCTCTTTCCGAATTCAGGGGGATCATCGAGGCGGAAGTCGACGTAGTTGGCGACCATCAAATCGACGAAGCCGTCCCCATCGTAGTCGCCAAAAGCCGCGCCTGTAGACCAACGTCCATCCGAAACGCCTGCCTTTGCAGTCACATCGCTAAAAGTGCCATCGCCGTTATTTTTATAAAGATGATTCCCACCCAGGCAGGTAATGTACAGGTCGGGCCAGCCATCATTATTAATATCCCCGACCGCGCCGCCCATCGCAAAACAGGGCGCTATCCCGGATTTCTCAGTGACATCGGTAAAGGTACCGTCGTGATTGTTGTGGTAGAGCGCACCTTTCGCGGCCTGATGTTTCAAGGCCATCTGGAGAGTCGGGGCATTGGTGAAGTAAATATCCGGCCAGCCGTCACGGTCATAATCGATGAGGATTACCCCACCGCTCATCGATTCGACGATGTACTTCTTCTCGGGTGCGAACACGTGCCGGAACCGGATACCCGCTTTCTGCGTGACGTCCTCAAGCTGCGGAACCTGTCTCCCCTTGCAGATTCTGCTCTTGGCGCCGGCAGGCGGTGCAACAGGCGGAGGATGTCCGCCTTGGGCCAGAGTGAAAGCCGAAAGACAGAGCGCAAAGAAGGTCGAGAACAGACGCCTATGGAGTTGCCGCATGAATTCTAGCGATCCACGTCAGGCACATCGCCAGCTTCGGTCTGCGGAAGAGTACGGCCACGATCGCGCTCCTTGATCTGCCGGTAAAGCTGAAGCTCGCGATCGGCGTCACTGGTACGTTCAGCCTTTCGATATGCGGACTGGAGTTGATAATGGACGTACGCGCGCTCCGGTTCGAGCTTCGCCGCGACCTCGAGGTTCTGAATGGCTTCCTCCGTTTTTCCAGTCTCGAGCAGCTCTTTTCCCAGATCGTAGCGCGCCCGCGCGTGATTCGGGTAAGCCGCAACCAGCGTACGCAATACTACGATCGCCTGGTCCTCCTGCGAAGTCTGCAGCAGCGCGTAGGCCAGCCGGTACTGGGTATCGGGCTCGTCTGGATTCAGTTTGAGTTCAGCTTGCAACTCCGGGATTGCCTCCGCTGGACGGTCCAGGCGAATAAGCGCGCTCCCCGCATCGTCATGAGCTTTCCTGATGGACGGGTCCTGCTTGACAGCTTTTCGAAAGCACGCCAAGGCCTGCTCGTACTCACCGAGATTATTGTAGACTTCGCCGATTGAGACCAGCATTTCCGGCGGCAACTGGCGCGACGCTAGCTTTCCCAGGATCGCGCGGGCTTGCTTTGGTTGGTTGGTGTGGGCCAGCGAAAACGCCCAGGCATAAGCCATGTCTGGATCAGTCATGGCCGCGTCGCCCAGCGTGCCGAAAACCTGGGCGGCATCCGCGTAGCGCTCCGTAGCAAACAACGAAATCGCCAGAATGGCTGCTGAGACCTTGTCCTGGGGATCATGTTTCACCACGACCTTGAGAGCACGCGCCGCTTCCACGTTATCTCCAACTTTGGCGGCCGCCAGTCCTATATTTCGCATCAGGCCGGGCGTGGAGGCGCTCCAGCGTTCCGCCTCGTGGAAATGGATCAAAGCCTGCAGATACTTCTGCTGCCGCGCCTCGGCCGCTCCCCAGTCGTTGTAGCTTGTGCTCAGAATCTGGCGCAGACGTTTCTCTTGCAATTTGCCGCGCTGCAGTTGGGCGGGAGTGAGGTTCGCAGACTTGGGGACGGACGTCGAGGGAGCAGCGGCAGGATCTACGCTGTCCAAATTCGTTGGCTGCGCCTCGCGACCCTGCTTTGCACGCTCCTCTCCAGCCGCTAGATCGGCACGAGTCTCCGGACTGTCTTCTAATAAAACGGAATTCCGATAGAGTTCGATTGCCTGCGCATAGGCTTTCTGCTGCATTCTCCAGTCGCCCATTTGACGCAGCGCCAAGGCAACCAGCTTCTCGCTGGCCTCGACGATCGTTTGAGGGTTGGCCGACTGCACCGCCGCGTGCTGCGCCTCAAGCCTGTGCTTCAGCTCCAGAGGGGCCGCATTGATCTCTGCCGGAGCAGTGCGCCCTGTCTCAACAAATGGTGAGCGAGGCACAAACAACATCAGCGCGACTAGCGTGCACGCTACAGAGAATTGACCCGCAAGCAAGCGGCGCGGCCAGGATACGGCTTGAAGTCGCCGCAACCGAGAAGAAGAAAGGGGCACAACGAGATCCGGTCGATTCCAAGGACAACGTAAGCGGCAGGACTTGACATTGTCAAGTCCTGCCGGTTGGTTGCAAGTTTGCGCGATCAGTGCGGCTAGAAAGTGATCTTCAGGCCGTACTGGAGTTCGCGGTCATTGTTGGGAATGATGGCTGACAGCTTGAGGTTATTACCGGCACCCTGAGCTGTGATGACGTTGTTTGTCGGGCTGCAAGCGTTATACATGCCGCCGGCGTTCGGAGCCCCACAATTGACCGATCCGACTGGACCGCCTGGTGCCCCGCCGGGGTATCCGAAGTTGGGGTGGTTCAATAGGTTGAACGCACTCAAGGCGAATTGCAAATTCACGCGTTCTCCTACTTTCCAGGTCTTCTGAATTGTCATGTCGATGTCGGTGTATTTCGGACCGTGACAGTAACCACTGGGTTCGGTGCCGACTTGGCCTATGTGATGTCCAACCAGGGTGAAGGCTGCTGGGTTAAAGACACTTGGACCTTTCTGCCCCGCGTTGCAGTTCGTACCGGTGACGTCCGGACGGTGGTTGGCACCAGGATTCCATCCAGGGCTATCCGCTCCCGTGCCGTATGCTGAGTTCACCGTCCCAACATTCGGGTCTCCTGCCACAACCAAAGACTTATTCTCCGATATAGAGCCCTGGAAGATAGTCGTAGACGGTCCAGACTCAGCCGTGAAAATGCTGCTGAGCTGCCAGCCTCCTGCTGCTCCTCTGACCAGAGCATTGCTTCCTCGCAGTTCCGGCAAAGGCACGATGATGTTGCCTACGAAAATCTGGGGACGGTTGATTTGCGTATTGCCCCTATCCAAGCTCGGATTGAAGCCGCTGGTCAGAGTCTGGTAGTTGACCGAGCCATTCGCTTCATCGAGCGGCACGTTGCCGATGGAGTGCGACCAGGTGTAGGACAGGTTTACTAGTATGCGACTGAACCGACTCTTGAATATTGTCTGCAGGGCGTGGTAGTGGGCGTCGCCAAGGTGGGCCCACCACGTGAGGAAGTCATAGTTACTGTATGGCCGCAAGGACTGGCAACTGCTCCGGAAAGAGCAAGCTGTCCACTGGCTTTGTGGGACTTCATTGATGTCGCTCGTGGTGACTTGATGAACCGCTCGATTGCCCACGTAAGCGACCTCCAGGCTCGTTTCCTTTGCGACGCTACGCTCCACCGCTATATTCCATTGCCATGAATTGGGCGTCGCGTTTGACGGGTCCTTGCCACCCGTGGGGGAACCCGCCAGACCACCAATCGAGCTCAACGACGCGCCATCCAGGGTGCGGGCAACATTGCTTGCGTTGAACGAAAATGGGGCGTTGGCGGCGAGAATGTAAGAAGTTCCGCCGACTTTATCGCGCTGGAAAAATTGGCCCAGGCCAGCACGAATAGCGGTTTTCCCATCGCCAAACAGGTCGTACGCGATACCGAGACGAGGAGCAATCAAGTGATAATTCTGGTTTGCCAGGTACTTGTTTGGCCCAGGCGTGCCACTACTTAGGCTTAACCCGAACAGGGCATTGGCTTTGGCGCAAGGATCTTTTCCAGGCACTACCCACAACCCGTTGCAGGCATCGGTTGCTGGCTTGGTCGGGTCGTAAAGCCTGGGCTGGAAGTTCGTCGAGTTGCCGGTCGGCACGTAAGGCGTGAACAGCAGCGACCAACGGAACCCGTAATCAAACGTCAGCCTGCGGTTCACCTTCCACGAATCGCCCACATAGAATTCGTAGTCGCGCCAACGCATGTTGATGTAAACGTCTGTGGAACTTTCGCTCAAGGGATAGATGTTTCCAGGAATCAATGCGTTAGCGAATGACATCCCGGTTTGGGCCTGAGTCCCAAAATTTCCGGAAGGTATCAGGGAAGGGCAGACAGTTGCGGCATTTGCTGCTGTGCATACGTTGGTATCCTGCGTATTCGCGCTGAAGCGTTCCGCGCCCCCACCGCCGTTGAATTCGTTCTTCCCGTTGAACCCCAGGAATACACCGAACTTGAAAGTGTGCGCTCCCTTTACCCAGGTCAGATCATCGCGGGCTCCATACAAGTCCTCGTTGTTGCTCCAGGGGGCAAGCAACTGGGGCGGGCTTCCACCCTGTCCCGTGCCGCCCGTATTAATGACTGGCAATCCCACCGGGTGCGTCTTCACGGAGGCAGGGAAAAGAGTGGGGAAAGCGGAATTGATTTGGGTCAGCAGCCCAGCGTTAGTACCACCCGCTGTGACGAAAATACGATTGTTCGAATAGGAAAATTCGGCGTCGTTGATCAGATGGGCGCCGAGTATGGAGGTCACTCTGCCCACGATTGATTTTGAAGGCTGCGACCAATTGCTCTCCAGCGTCGTGAAGCCGTCATCCCCCCAATAACCGGCATTGGGAGCAGGATTTACCCAGGTATCCTGCGTATAGCGAAACATGACCGTGTGCTTCTTCGTCATGTTGAAATCACCGCGTGCATTCTCCTGGCGCCAGTTAAGGTGGGTCCCAGGGAAAACTTGCCAGTTCTTGCACCCACCGGAACCCGCCACCGCAGCGCCGGCACCAGCCGGGGTAGTAGGACAGTTTTGGTTCGGCGCGGGATACTGCTGCATGTACGTCTTCACAGCGGGGAGGATCTTGCTGGGATCCATTACATACGGGTTTCCGCCCAACTGAAATGCCGCCGGGAAACCTTTTGTGATGACATCGCCGCAAGTTACTCCGCCGGAAAAGTCGCCACTGAGTTCTGCAGCGTTCGGGACACAGCCGGTTCGAGGAACGCCACGAACTTCCTTATTCCACTCCTCGCTCCAAAAGAAGAACAGCTTGTCTTTTTTCACGGGGCCGCCGAGAGAATAGCCGTAGTCGTTGCGCCGAAGAATCGGCTTGTCATTGTTAGGATTGGAGTAAACCGTGCCAGTAGCCGGATGAATTACGCCTGCTGCTCGGTCATTAAAAGCCTGCTGTGCGGCGAACCAGTTATAGGCGTTCAGCACATCGTTTCGGCCCGCGTAGAAGACGCTGCCGTGCCAGGTGTTGCTGCCTCCCCGAGTCACAATGTTGATGACACCACCGGAAGCCTGTCCATATTCCGGGCCGTAAGCGTTCCGCAGCAGCTTGAATTCAGCGATGGATTCAAGTGAGGGGTAAATAAGGATCGTGCGGTTGGAACCGATGTCATTGTTGTTTGCGCCATCAACCAGGAACAGGTTGTTGGTCATCGAATTCCCGTTCACCGCGAAGTCGACGCCGCCCTTGAGGCCTTTTCCCACCGCATCAAAACTCTTCGAAGCGGAAACGCCAGGCTGCAACTGTGTGAGGGCTACGAAATTCCGCCCGTTGAGGGGCAACTCCCGCACCTGCTGACCGTCCACGACGCCCGCCAGTTGGGAGTTGTCGACTTGCACCTGGATCTCATTGGCCTCCACTGTGACCTGTTCCGTTGTGCTTCCCAGTTGCAGTATCACGTTTGTGACGGCAGTGCTGGACACGTGCAAATCAACGTTGTCGGTAACTGATTCCTTAAAGTTTGCCTGCTTCACGCTGACCCGATAGACGCCAAACGGCAAGTCGGGAGCGGCGTACTCCCCCGCATCATTTGTGGTGACCGTGCGAGTGAGGGCGGTTGCCTTATTAGTAATAGTCACGGTTGCGTTCGCAACCACCGCTCCCGAAGGATCCGTGACCACGCCCTTAATTGTTCCAGTGACTTGCTGAGAAAGAACAGGGGACGATAGGCACACGAATACCAGGGAGACTAGCGCAACCCACAGGCCTCTACTCATACTTGCCTCCGCTACAAGATCGATTTTCTACTGGTAAAAGAGTATTGCGCTCGCCCCAAATCTATGAATGGATACTGCTATATATCAGCGATAGGGAGCCGGTCAAGAAGAAAATTGTAATTTCTCATGCGGGCAATCAAATATCTGCCTCGCAGCTCTCACCATAGCGCGTCATCCGAGCACTTAGGCGCCGGGACCGCAACCCTGAGCCTGGGAATTCTTGCGGCTATGGAAAATTGGAAACAGGCAAGGATTTTTGATAATTAGCCAATCGTTTTTTTAAGCTGCGTGATTGGATTTACATTACGGTTTTGTTTTTCTCAGAAGATATTTAACGCGGCAGAATTAATTTATTAGCTTAAGCAGTCTCTGCGTGTATGCTTACAAAAATTCATCACAAGAGCAGCCCACGCTCCCATTAAGATCGCAACTTTGCTATCGGCTCGCCGGACAGCTGCTTTGAGGCAGCTATATAGCACACAGTCTACTCCTGGTAAACGTATACCAGCGGGGCCGTGTATGGCGGCCGCGACGGATGTTCCCCACGCGCGAGCGGACAATATAGTCTGGCGGCCGTGGTACGTCTGTTCAAAATTGCTCATTTTTCCTTAGGATCTTCGGGTAGCGCCGGCGTCTCGCCGGCTTCACGGTGGACATCTTTGGGTGGTAAACATGCCGGCAACCATGCCAGCGCTACCTCTCGGCGCACAAAACTTATGTGCGTTATCGGACGGTGGGATTATAATGCTCAGCACTAAATAGTGGATATCTGCAATGGCTCCTGCCTCTACCGCTCGGAGCAAAAGTGCCTTCGACCCCGGTACCTTCCTGGTCACCATCGGTGAGGCAACGAAACCTGTCCTCTTTCCGAAGAAGGAAACCATCTTTGCGCAAGGGGATCCCGCGGACGCGGTTTTTTATCTCCAGACGGGCAAGATCAAACTCACTGTTCTCGCGAAAACCGGCAAGGAAGCAACCATCGGTATATTAAGCGACGGGAGTTTCTTCGGCGAAGGCGCGCTGGCAGGCCAAAAGCTTCGCATGTATTCAGCGACCTCAATGACGGATTGCGCAGCTCTGAGAATTGCGAACAAGTCTATGCTGCAGGCGCTTCACCGGGAACATAAGTTTTCAGATTTATTCGTGGGGTATTTGCTGGGGCGGAATATCCGTTACGAAGAGGACTTGGTTGACCAGCTTTTCAATTCCAGCGAGAAGCGCCTGGCACGAATACTTCTGCTGCTGGCTCATTTTGGTAACAAAGGCCAACCTGAATCTGTGATTTCCAGCATCAGTCAGGAAACCCTGGCCGAAATGGTGGGCACAACGCGGTCACGAGTCAGCTTCTTCATGAACAGGTTCAGAAAGTTAGGATTCGTTGATTACGACGGCAAAGGCTTGCACGTTCACAGCTCGCTGCTCAACATAGTTCTGCACGATTAGCCGCCGCCCTTCCCGACCAACTCCCTCCTGCATAGATGATTCTCCTTTGTGCCAGCCTCGCGCCATTCACAGAACATCTACCAATCCGCACGCTGAAGTCAGCGGCGAATCGATGTTAGCCTGAACTGCACCGTGAGCTTATGACTTCGGCCGCCGTTGCTTCGTTCGCCAGATGATCGTGCCGACTATAAAAACTGCAGTCAGGCTGACTCTCTGGCCTGCCTCGCTTGTGGCGCTGACCCACTCTGTCGTAGACCCTTGGTAATCTGCCCCCGATTGGCCCGGACAGCTAGAGTAAAGACGAAAGGTACCACCAACCACGAGGCGAACGCTCGCTCACTGCTTGCAAGGATCAGTGGCCTCCAACAGGGTGACAATTCATGAAAACGCTTCTGGCATTGATCTTGGCATGTGCTTTCCTGCCCTCAGCTTTTGCTGATAACCAGAAAGAACAAGAGCGTGTGAAAGAGTCTGGGGAAGTTCTGAAGGAGATCCTCAATATCCCCGACGACATTCCGCAGGAGCTGCTCGATAAGGCCGAATGCCTGGTCATTCTGCCCTCCGTCAAAAAGGGCGCATTCGGAATTGGCGGCAGCTTCGGCCGCGGCATCATGATCTGCCGCAGCGGAGAGCGCTATACAGGCCTCTGGGGACCGCCCGCGATGTTCGCACTTGAAGGCATCAACATTGGCTTCCAGTTGGGTGGCGAAGCCACCGATTACGTCCTGCTGGTGATGAATCCCAAAGGAGCACGCTCCCTGCTGAGCAGTAAAGTCAAACTTGGCGCCGATGCCTCTGCTGCCGCTGGTCCCAAAGGGCGATCCAGCGAAGCCGCCACCGACGTGGTCATGAACGCCGAGATACTCTCTTATTCGCGCGCCAAAGGATTGTTCGCTGGCATCTCGCTCGAAGGTTCCACCCTACGCTCCGACGGCGGCGCTAACGAAAAGCTGTACGGTCAAAAGGTAAGTGCGAAAGACATCATTCGATCGGGTAAAGCGAGAACCCCCGCTTGTGCCCAGGAGTTGGTGGCTCTTCTCGACAAGAAGAGCCCCAAGAACCACTCCGACCCAAAATCATTACAGTAATACTGTGCGCGTCTTGTAGGGTGACCTCTGCGAATAATTAACCACGACACGTGCTCCTTTTTCTGCCAGCTTCAGCGCAATGCCTCGGCCAATTCCGCGCGAGCTGCCCGTGATCAGCGCGTTCTTGCCCTTGAATCTTGAGTCCGGATAGCACCAGGAACTTACGTAATCTTCGCTCCCCAGTCTGATTGCGCTACCTTTTCTTTAGTGGTGTCACGGCGGATGATTCTCAAACCCAACTTCAAGGACCGACGTCGCCGGCAACGCCAATTGCTGAACACCTCTGTGCAAGTATTCACGGGGTCTGCCCACCTGCATGCTGTTGGCATCAATCTCAGCGACGTCGGGATGTGCTTGTTTTCACTCGCGAATCTGCGCTTGGGATCTCAAATTGAAGTTGAATTTGTTCCACCGGGAGCTGACGAGCCGGTTCGAGAATATGGGACGGTCCGGTACCGTGCTCTTTACCTGTATGGAATTGAGTTTCTGCTAGGTTCCGATCGACACCCAAGTAGTCCGGCCACCGCAGGCAGCACTACGAACTGGTAGGCCTCTCCATCCCAAGCACGCGTGACCCATACACACGAAGTCATCGATCGGTACGTTCGCAGCCAGCCATCACCCAAGTTTTTCGAAGAATAAGATTTGGCGCTTTGACGAGTCCGCAGCGTGATCGAAGTAGGTCATTTTGGACCAGTAGGCCCGGGCGGACACCACTCCTTGCCTGGGATGCGCACTCCCGAGTCTACTGAGTCCGTGGGGCAAAACTCCGGACGCAAATTCCTGAGTGGGGATAAATCGGATGACGGCTTCAAATTGCAATCGCGACACCTCCAATACGGATCAATCAATCGCCCAAGCAGTAGAGAGCTATGGTATTACCACCGCGGCCGCTCTGTACTATCCGTCGTTGATAGGTAATTGCTGGGATGACGAACTGCTGCCGTCGGGAGATTAGTACAGAATCGCGCCGATCGTTGTTGACCTCGACTCGAACCAGGCCAGCCCCATAGGCACTGGCTCATAGGCCCCCACAACCTTCTTTTTTCAATAAGATAGGATGTCTTTCTAGACTCTCGTACCAGGCAAAGCCGACTCTCCGCCAACCTTCTTCCTTGTGCTGCTTACCGAAGCCTTTTCACGAGTCCGCTGGCTAGAGCGACGATCGGGATTTCAGAACCATTCCTGTGTCACTCACAGACAAGTTCACTGGCCCCAACCAGAGTAGGCTCTCGCAAAACGCGGGGCCGGGTCTCGGACTTTGCCACAGCCCGGCTTACCGTCCCAGAGAACGTTCTGGTTAGGAGGGGCCATGAAGCCGTCTCGGTTCTACGTGTCAATGCTAGCGTTCCTTTTGCTTTTCAGTTGTCTGGCCTTCCCGCAGGGTTCATCCAGTTCACTGCAGGGCACGGTCACGGACCCAAGCGGGAGCGCGATCCCAGACGCCACCGTGGTGCTCACCAACACGCAAGCCACTCTTGAGCGCACCATATCGACCGGACCGCAGGGCGACTTTCGCATTCTCGCCATACCTCCCGGCACTTACACCTTGACCGTAACGGCGCGCGGATTTGCGCACTACGTGCAGACGGGGCTGCAATTGCTCGTGAATACCCCGGCGACGGCGAACATCCAACTGAAAGTCGGCGCGGTGACCGAGAACATCAGCGTCAGCAGCGAAGCGCCCGCCCTGAACCTCGTCGACGCCTCGATTGGAAACTCCTTCAACGAAAATCAGATCCGGCAAATCCCGCTGGAAGGCCGCAACGTGCCCGACCTCCTCAGCCTGCAGGCGGGTGTCGCCTACACCGGGAATCGCGCGGACATCGACAAGAACCAGGACACACGAAATGGAGCCGTGAACGGAGCCCGCAGCGATCAAAGCAACATCACGCTCGACGGTGTGGACGTGAATGACCAAGCGAGCGGATACGCGTTCACCTCCGTACTGCCCACGACGCTCGATTCCGTCCAGGAATTTCGCGTCACCACGTCGAACTACAACGCCGACCAGGGAAACGGATCGGGTGCGCAGGTTGCGCTGATCACGAAAAGCGGCACAAATCAACTCCATGGATCGCTATACGAATACCACCGTAATACGGTTACCAGCGCGAATGACTGGTTCGTGAAAGCGGCTGAAGTCCGTAGCGGTCAGCCAAATGTTCCCAACAAGCTCATCCGGAATATCTTTGGCGGATCGCTCGGCGGCCCCATGAAAAAAGATCGCCTTTTCTTTTTCCTGAACTATGAAGGCACGCGCCAGCGCGAAGAACAGAGCACGGTGCGCACCATCCCGACCCCCAGCCTCTGTCAGGGTAATCTTCGCTATAACGATGTGACCGGAGGTGTCACGACCCTGGCCCGCGCCGACATTAAGAACCTGGACCCGTGGACCACTCTAGGATGGAATCCCACCGGAGCAGGAATCAATCCTGCCATTCTGAATGGGAGCACTGGCTACTTCGATAAGACATTCTGCTCGGGGAAATTCAATACGAACGATGGATCGGTTGGGGACAGCCTGAACTACTCCGGCTTCCGCTTCCGGGCTCCGGTCAGTCTCGACAACAACGCGATCATCGCCCGGCTCGACTATCACCTGACAGCGAACGGAAAACACACGGTTTTCTGGCGTGGCGCATTACAAAATCTCCACAACCCGCAGGCCCCGTTTTTGCCCGGAAGCCCACCGGAATCGATCCTCGATGACCACAGCAAGGGATTTGTCGTGGGCTATACCGCGGTACTGAGCTCGCACGCTGTCAACAGCTTCCATTGGGGCTTCACGCGGCAAAGCACTGGAATCATCGGCAATTCGAGCTCGGAGTGGAACGTTTTCTACGGACTCGATCAGGGCATCGTCTATAGTCACAACGCCCAGACCCCGGTGCACAATCTGCTCGACGATTTTTCCTGGACCAAAGGCCAGCACACCTTCCAGTTCGGTGCGAACCTCGGCTTCGCCCGAAACCCGCGCCTCAGTTACGAGCATTCTTTCAGCGTTGGCAAGGGAGCAACCAACTGGATGTCTCCCACCGGCTTCGCCAACACGGCGACCCATCCCGATCCGAACAACCCGCTGGTCTGCGGTGCGATCGGAACCGCGACTGGCGGAAGCCCACTGGATCCCTGTCACGGAACCGATCCGAATACGGGTCTGCCTTATCCGGAGCCGGCTTCCACTCCGCAATTCGACTACCCCATCATGGGCTTGCTCGGCATGGTCTCCGACGTAGTTGCCAATTACAACTACGACAAGAACGGCAACGTGCTGGACGCCAGCGGAGGACAACTGGGGATTCCGGTTCGTCGCAGATACGGTCTGAATTGGTATGAGCTTTATGCCCAGGATTCTTGGAGAGTGAAGCCCAATCTGACCATCACCTATGGCGTGCGTTGGTCGTTGTTCCCGCCACCCTGGGAAGTAAATGGCCTCCAAGCCTCTCCCACCTGCGATCCCAATCCAGCCGTGAATCCGGGAGGCTGCCCTCCCTGGGCCTACAATCTAGGTACGGAATTCGCTCATAACGCGCAGGCCATGAATCAGGGTTTAGGGTATGACACCAATCCTCTGGTGTCATTCATCCTGGGTGGACCTGGGAACCCAGGACCAGGGTTTTATCATTTCGAGAAGTCCGACTTCTCGCCGCGAATTTCGTTCGCGTACTCGCCCCGCCCGCATGGCGGATGGCTCCAGAATCTGTTTGGTGAATCCGATCGGACGGTCATTCGCGGCGGATTCAGCAAAGTCTACGACCGGGCCGGAATGCAGATGCTAAGCACCTTCGACGCCAATGCGCCGGGCGGGCTCTCAGCGACCGTTCAGAACCCATGTTGTGCAGCCACAGATCCCGCTGGCTCCGGAACCCCTTACGACACAGCAGATGGTGTTCCCCGCATTCAGAACATTAACCAGATTCCCGTGAACAACATCTTCGGAGCCAACTTCTTTGTCCCCGCCCCTGCGGGACAGTTCCCGCAGACGCCCCCTGCACTGGGACAAGCGATCACTTGGGGAATCGATCAGGCCATTAAAACTCCGTACGCTTACGCTTTTGACTTCTCGGTTGGCCGTGAATTGCCCAAGGGCTTGTCCTTGCAGGTCTCCTACCTGAACCGGCTCGGCAGGAACTTGCTGACGCAACGCGATCTGCGGCAGCCGATTGACCTTGTCGATCCAAAGAGCGGCATTGATTACTTCTCGGCAGCAACAGCGTTGGCCAAGGTCGCACAGCAACAGCTTTCGGTTCCCAACGGAGTGATTGATCCTACGCAGGTCACCGACGCCATGGTGGGAAAGACGGCGGCTTTTTGGCACAACATGATTCCCGCGCTGCCCAACAACTCCTTGTCCTACCAGAGTATTTACACGGGCTTTGTAGCACCTCCGGGACCTTCGGGGCTGATTCAGGCCATCTATGATCTCTACTACGATCCCTTCCTCTCCTATCTTGGCAACGAAGTAGTGGGGCTGGGGTATACCGATATCTACTATGGTCTTGCCGATACCACCGGCACTTCTTACGGGATCAAAGGACCGGGATGCGTGCCTTCGGCGGGGCTCAATTTCTGTCCCGGCACGTCCCTCAACAACCAGGCCACCAGCATGTTTGCGTGGAGCTCAATCGGGCAATCGGACTACAACGCCTTGCAGGTAAGCTTCCGAAAGCAATTCAGCCAGGGCCTGCAGTTCGATTTCAACTACACGTTCTCCAAGTCGCTCGACATCACTTCGAATGCCACCCGGCTCGGATACAGTTCCAGCACCAACGTAGGTTCCCCGGGCAGCCGGCTTGCAAACGGTTGGTCGCCAAACTCACGGCGTGCAGTCTCGGATTTCGACACACCTCACCAGTTCAATCTGAATTGGATTGCGGAGCTGCCCGTCGGCAGAGGTAAGCATTTCGCCGGGAACGTGGGTTCAGTCGCCGACGCCATCATCGGAGGTTGGGAATTTTCGGGCGTCGCGCGCTGGACCAGCGGCTATCCGTTCACCGTGGACAACGGGAACTTCTGGCCCACAAACTGGGATGAGCAGGGCATCGGTCAGATGATCGCCAGGCCAAAGCTGGGCCATCATCGCGATCTCACTGCTGGCACTGTAAGCGCTTTTGCCGATCCCGCTTCCGCATTCAACGACTTCGTACATCCCTATCCCGGGCAAGCTGGATCGAGAAACCTAATCCGGGGAGACGGATTCGCTGCCCTCGACATGGCATTGAACAAGCGCTGGAAGATGCCCATCGAGGGCCACAGCCTGCAATTCCGCTGGGAAGTGTTCAACGTGCCCAACCTTCACCGGTTCAACGCGCTCTCTGGTCTCGGAACTCAGGCTTGTGCATGCATTGCATCACTGCAGCAACTGCCGGCTTCGTTCGGGAACTATACCGGCCTGCTGACCGATCCGCGTATCATGCAGTTCGCCCTGCGCTACGAATTCTAAGTCTCGGGAGAGGGCAAGAGTTATAGTCGCGGATCGCATGACTCATCTGGCACGCAAGCTACGGCTGGTGGACTACTTCGCGCTGGGCTTCGGCGTGATGGTAGGTACAGCCTGGCTGGTGGTGATGGACGACATCCTCAAGCGGGGCGGTCCGCTGGGAGCCATCCTGGGATTTACGCTGGGCGCGCTTATCCTGCTGCCCATCGGCTATGTCTATGGTCAGCTTGTCAAAGCGATTCCCGACGCGGCTGGCGAAGCCGCTTACGTCGCCAGGTTCTTCCCTCCGGTAGTGAGTTTTGCGACCGGATGGATGATGTTCTTAAGCTACTCCCTCACTTGTCCCTTCGAGGCTCTGGCCGCAGGGAGAATCACCGGGTACCTTGTCCCATCGCTCAATTCGCATCAGCTCTATCGGATTGGCGGCTACCCGGTGTACCTGCCCCACGTAGCTCTTGGATTGGCCCTCACGCTCGTTCTGACCTGGCTCAACTACCGTGGGATCCAAGCCAGCGCACGTTTGAGCAAAACGGCGACCTTCACCTTCCTTACTCTGGTACTGATTTTCGCGTTGGCGGGCGCCCGCCATGGTTCCGTTTCGAACTTCTTTCCGCTCTTCAGTCACTCTCCGTTGCTTTCGATCCTGCTCGTGTGGCAGGTGGTGCCCTGGCTCGTCTCAGGATTCGAATCGGTCGGAAAGTGCGCCGAGGAGGCCAGCCCGGGATTTGCCGATCGCAATTTCTCGGTTGCCATTTTGTTAACCATCTTTTCCGGCCTGATTTTTTTCTGGGTCGTCATCGGATCGGTCTCGTTCGTCGCGCCATGGCAAAGCCTGAACAGTAACCTGCAATTCCCAACCGCCGTGGCTTTTGAGCGGGCGCTGCACGCTCACTGGATCGTCGTGCTCATCATGGGTTCGGCGCTGGTTGCGCTGGTGCAGGCTTTTAATGCCAACATCATCGCTTCCTCGCGTCTTCTGTACGCGATGTCGCGCCACAACCTGCTCAACCCGATCATGAGCGGAGTCCACCCCCGGAATCAGACACCCTCGACCGCCATCATTGCAGTCGGACTCGCAACTGCGGCAACGATTTTTATGGGAGAGGCCTTGCTCGTCCCTATCCTTGAAGTCGGAGCGATTAGCGCAGCCGTGGGATGGATGGCCGCCTGCGCTTCCTACTATCGAATGAAGCCCGATACATTTGGGCGCGCCGCCGCCATTTTCGGGCTATTCGTTACCTCGGCCATGGTCCTGGTGAAACTCCTTCCCTGGATCCCCGGCCACTTCACTTGGCATGAATGGCTCGCACTCGGCATCTGGGCGGCTCTGGGCATCGCGGCACGCGCCTCTCGCGAGCGCAATTTTCAGGAACAGCCCGACCTCGAGACTGCAGACGCGGCCAATTAAAGCCGCTTCTGAACGGGTCCGGCTAAGCCGTCGTTAGTTTGCTTCGGAGTAAAGATCGACCATCTCAGCGGGAAGATCCCGGGACCAACCGTCCATCCAATCTTCCGCCAACGCCCGCGCCCGGAAAACGCGCGGAGAAATACCGAACTCCTTCCGGAAAGAATGACTGAAATGGGCAGAGTCGCTGAATCCCCAAAAGAACGCAATTTCGGTGATGGTCCTCTCCCGCATCCGTGGATTCGCGAGGTCCGCGCGGCAGCCCTTCAAGCGGCGCCTGCGAATGTACTCGCCCAGCGTGCCGCCGGTTACCAGGAACAACCGGTGCAGGTGCCGGACGGAGATGCCCACGAAAGATGCAATCTCGACCGGACCCAGGCTCGATTCCGAAAGGTGAGTGTCAATATAGCGATGGATCTGGCGGCGTAACTCGATCGCACGAGGAGCGGGATACGGATCGCCACCCAAACAAGCTGCCAGAATCTCGAAATAAGCTTCGAGCGCAGCCGCGCCTTCCTCTTCACTCATATGCCCGGCTTCGTCGTAAAGAGACTGCGAAAGCCGGCAAAAGGTAGCGCCGTGACGGGCCTGGCCGCTGATCCGCTGGGCGATCTGAATATCTTCCCGTCGCAGATGATCTTCCATGGTCCAGCGCGGAACGCGAAGGTAGAGCCGGGCACACTCTGTGTCGCAACTGGAGGACCATGGCATGCCGGAGTCAATCAGAGTGCTGTCCCCCGGGTTCAGCACGACGCTCACACCGTTCTGCAAATAGCTCCGAACGCCAGCGATCTGCGTAATGACGATGCAGAACCGATTCTCCGGGCTGGCTGAATCGCAAGGCCACTTCCAGAACGAAAGCGGACTCGAAGAGAAGCGCGTCAGCCTCAGTCCGCCCACATCGCGAACGTCAATCGTGCCACGAAAGGAAGACTTCGGGAGCCGAATGCGGCAATCGCCACAGATTTGTTTCGCATTCCACTGCCAGGCATCCACACGGTCGGAAGCCGGCAGGAGCTCGGTTGAAAACAGTCGTGACATCGTGTGTCCCTCGATGCCTTTGTGTGATTGGCGTCTGGTCAACTGTCGTGCGCGGGCCCGTACAACCACCACATCGCGCGGTAGTCGCGTGCTTTCGTGCGCACTGGCTGGCGCCGAAACGTAGCACATCAGGTAACAGCGTGCAAGATCAATCTGGGGTCGGAAGCCTCGCGCCGAGCGCCTTTCGCAGAGGCTTCTGACCGAACAGCATCGTCCCAACCAGCAAGCGCTTGGGGATGATGCTCGAGCGAGGGCCGACATCCTTGGTGAAACTTTTAGCCTATCGCGCAGGCTCGGCGTCGGGAATTGAGCCTGAGCTTGCCTCAGGCCAGGGTGGAAGCGCCTTCACCAGCACCCACAAGATCGCAAACGGCAGAATCGTCAATAGGATCGCCATCAGTAGACCTTCCCGTGCGACCAGTCCCATCTTGTAAGTCGTGTAACCCAAAAAGCTCTTGGAGAAGAGCTGTCCCCCGATCACCACGTTCCATCGCATGGCGAAGATACCCATAAGCGTCAGGCACCCGGCAGCCGCGTAGATGCGCTTGCGGGCGATATCCGACAACTTCGCCACCTGGGTGAGACCGAGCAATGCGATCGGCGCTATTGTTCCCAGCGCGATCTGCACCACGATGTGCGAGAGGTACAGCTTGCTGTGCACCATGAAATCGAGACTGCGGAAGGATTCATCTGCCTCGTAAATGCGGTGAATCAGGTCCAGCATCTCCAGACTGAAATCGATCACAAAGATATAAAATAGGTAGCGCGCCACAGTATCGACACACTTCATGTCGATCACCTGCCGACGTGCCCACGAAATCAGCATGTAGAGCAGCATCACCAGTGCAATCCCTGACACCATCGCCGAAAAAATAAAGACGACCGGCATCAACGGCGTCGACCACCACGGATTGGCCTTGATCGAACCGAAAATGAATCCCACGTATCCGTGCAGCAGAAAGGCGGAAGGAATTCCGATCACCGTGATCAACCACCCCGCCTTTTCATCGATCGCCAGGGCACGTTCGCTGATGTTCGTGGACCCCAGCGTCATCACGCTATAAATCGCGCGCTTCCAACCCCTGCTCGACTGTGATAGCAAAACAATTTGCCGGCGGTAATCGAGCCAGATCTCCAGCACCAGCACGGCCATCAGGTACCAGAGATACACAAAGCCGAACATGGCCATCGCAGACGTGCGATGCGGCGTGAGGTACATCTCATAGGACCGCTCCGGATGGCCCAGGTGCAACTGCAAAGGAAGAGGAGCCACCAGCAGGAACGATAATGCCGTCAGCAACGCCAGCCGGTAGGTGGGCTTCACGGCCTCCACCTGAAACACACGTTCCAGAGAGGCCAGAATAAAGGCACCCGCCACCAGCCCGGTCAGAAACGGATACAGCACGATCAGCACGCTCCATTGCAGCTCGATTTCATTCGGGTACATGAAGCCGTCAACGCCGGGCATAACTTTCCGTTCTCCTCACCGCACCGAACCATCCAGCTCGTTGTAATAGACCTTGGCCCGCGTGGCCATGCTGGGCTTCAGCACGTGAACACTATGCGTCTTGAGGAACTCATGGATTGGGTCCGCCGGATTTCTCAGGTCCGCAAGTTGTCTCGCGCCCGTTGGACAATTCTCACAGCAGGCCGTCGTCAAGCCTTTGGTGATCCGGTGATAACAAAGCGTGCATTTCTCCGCCGTATTCGTTCGCGGATTGATGAACCTGCAACCGTACGGACACGCTTGCACACAGTAGCGGCAACCCAGGCAATACTTCGGGTCTACCAGCACCACGCCATCCTGGCTGACGAATGTCGCGCCCACCGGACATACCTGTGTACACGGCGACTCCGCACAGTGATTGCACAATTTCGGAACAAAGAAGTTTTTGCCCTTGCCATCTTTCGCCGGCGGGAATCCCTTCTTGCCGCCATCCGGCGAATCCACCTGTGGATTCTCAATGTCGTAATCCGATACGTGATAACGTTCCACCCAGGTCCGGAAATATCCATCCGGAACATCGTTCTCCGCCTGGCAGGCCCGAACGCAGTTGCCGCATCCAATGCATTTCGGCAAGTCGATTAACATGCCCCACCAGTGCTCGCTCAACTTGTAATTGGGGGCTGCTTCCGGAGTACCCGCCAGCACATATTTCCAGGCCACGCCGGCCGCGGGCAGCAGGAGCAGCAGATGTCGCCGGGTGATGTTCATTTCCCGCCTTCCGCCACAATCACCGGACTGTGAGGCTGGTGGCACGTATCGCAAGGCAGACCAGTAGAGTGTTCCTCCGTATCGACCTGCGGAAAATTCCTCGGCTTCGCGGCGTTTGCCTCATGACAACGGGCGCATAACACGGCCGTGTCGAGCTTGGCGGGTTTCACCGAAGTGGGATCATCCACATGCTGCGCCTGAGGTCCATGACAGGCCTCGCAATTCACGCCCGCGTGCTTGCCGTTCTTCTTCTTATCGAGGACGTCCGCATGGCAGCCCTCGCAGCTCTCATGGCCCGCGAACTTGATCGGACGCGCTGCGATTTCCGCCACTGCATTGGCGCGATAATGCCCAAGCTGTCCGAAGCTCTTTGGAACCAGAAACCCTCGAATCACGAGGAATATCACTAAGCCTGCGACGAAGACCGCGGCTAAGCGAAAAAGATGTCCTGCATCCTTGAAGACATTCATGCCATGCAGTTGCACCGGATCCCTGCGCGGGATCTTCTCCTGCCTTCCCGGCAGGCGGAAGCCGATGCTCTTTGATACCGGAATTAGTTACACCTTGCTGTGTCTTACATCACCGCGTCCCTGTGACACGCCTCACAATCTGGACCGTCCCGCCTCTAAATCCGAACAAGCACGCTGCGCACAGCCTCGCGGTTGATACCAATTGCTCCAGCATCTTCGCTCCAGACCAAGAAACTTATTGACACTTACAAGCAATCGATATTAAAACGATTCAATACAACGAACTTTAAGGAAAACCGTAGCTACTGAACGCCGCGATGCACGCCAGATTCTGGGTGGAAGACGAGATCGTGAGCAGACTCTTGATGAACCGCCCGCGGCCGTGAAAGCCAGCCGCGCATGTAACACGCGAATCGATTGATTGGAGGCTAATCCAATGATCCCCCATAGCATTCACGAAACAATACGCCCTTCTCTCGCCACAAATTTCAGACCATGTCGCCCGGTTCTGTCAGCTCTGGGCGTCTTGCTCCTCGCCTGCGGCGTTGCGGTCGCAGGCATAACAGCCAGCATTTCAGGAACCGTGAAGGACTCGACCGGAGCCGTCTTGGTTGGAGCCAGTGTCACCGTCACCAATGTCGCCACCGGCATCGTGCAGACGGTTTATTCCAACGGTGAGGGCGCATATACCTTACCGGCTCTGCCGCCCGGCACCTACGACCTCGAAGTGCGACAGAAGGGCTTCAAGGCATTCAAGAAAACAGCCATCGGATTGCACGTGAACGATGCGCTCACGGTTGATCCGCTGCTCCCGGTGGGCGATGTTGCGGAGGTCGTTACCGTAGCGGCCGACGCGCTGCATGCAGAGACTATTTCGACGCAATTGGGCGAGGTCATCAAGGATAAGGAGATGACTTCGGTCCCGCTGAACGGCCGGAGCTATACGGACCTGCTGGCCCTGCAGCCGGGTGTGAGCAACACGAACTCGAACATTGGAGGCGGCTCCTCGGTCCTGAACATTTTTCAAAGTGGCGGATTTCAGCTGCCGCAGGTGTCGGGCGATCAGAATCCCGGCAATCTGTCGGTGAATGGCATGCGGGAGTCAGCCAATGGCTATCTGTTGAATGGCGTGTCGGTGCAGGAGTACGGATATTCAGGAACGGCGGTGGTGCCAAACCTGGATTCGCTGGCGGAGTTTCGGATTATTACGAACAACTTTGACGCGGCGTATGGGAATTTCTCCGGTGGGCAGATCAACGTCGTAACCAAGGCCGGGACGAATCAGATTCATGGCAACGTGTTTGAGTTCTTCCGCAATACCTCGCTCGATGCGGCGAATTATTTCGATCGGAACGGGCGAGGGCCGTGGCACCAAAACCAGTTTGGCGGAACGGTGGGCGGGCCGATCATAAAAAGCAAAGTCTTCTTCTTCGGGGATTACCAGGAGAACAGAAGAAATGTGGGGGTTTCGACCGGGGCCATCACGGTACCAACCTCGTTGGAGCGGGGCGGGGACTTCTCCAGCTTAACAGGCTCCTTGTCCGGAACGGTTCAAGGCAGCGCCTGGGCAGATACCTTGAGCATGCGGGAATTCGGAGGCACGGGGATGATTCATCCCGGCGAGTCTTACTACAGCGCCGGCTGCACGGATCCTACGGTTTGCGTTTTTCCGAACGGGAAGTGCCCGCGAAGCTGATCTCGCCGATCGCGACGAATGTTTTGCAGGCAGGCGCGATCCCAGTTGGCGATGGAAACGGCAACTTCTCGACCTCGGCATTCGCGCAGAACCTCACCGACCGCAAGGGCAGCGGGCGGGTGGATGCGAACCTGGCCATCGGTACGCTGTTCGGCTATTACTACATTGATCAGTTTTCTCTGAACAATCCGTATCCGGTGGCGACCGTGCCGGGATTCAGCGCGACCACAAAGGGGCGGACCCAGGTCATCAATATCGGAAACACGAAGTCACTGGGAAGCAGCGCCGTGAACGAAGCGCGCATTGGCTATCTGAGAGTGCATGACTTCTTGAATAACCCCACGGGAGGCACGAACACAAAGCTCAGCGCGCTTGGCTTTTCAACCAATCCGGCAACTGGCGGGATTCTTCCACTCGACCCAGCGACCGAAGGACTGCCGGAGATGGATTTTCAGAGCTTCAACATTGGCGTTCCCAGCCGCATCCTGGGCTTGGTCGAGAATACTTACCAGGCATCGGACAACTTCAGCAAGCTGGTGGGAACGCACAGCCTGACCTTTGGCGGAAGCTTTCATTACACACAGCTGGCGGAACAACTGCACAACATCGAAAACGGCTACTTCTTCTTCAATGGGACCTCGGAGACCGGGATCGATTTTGCGGACTTCTTGCTGGGCGCACCGGGCGCCTTTCAGCAGGGACAAACGCCGGCGGCGAATACGCGCAGCTATTATCTTGGAGCGTTTGCGCAGGACAGCTGGCGGGCGCGCCCGAACCTGACGCTGAATTACGGCGTGCGCTGGGACGTGATCTCCCCGTGGTGGGAGCAGCACAATGAAATCGAGACGCTCAAGCTGGGCGAGCAATCGGTAAAATTTCCGAATTCGCCCCGGGGCTGGGTGTTCCCGGGCGATCCCGGCATTCCAAAAACGATTGCTCCGGTGCGGTGGGGTAACTTCGCTCCGCGGTTGGGACTGGCCTACTCGCCGAATGTCTCGCAAGGATTTCTGGGCAAATTGTTCGGTGGGCCTGACCAGACCAGTATTCGCGTTGGCTACGGAATGTTCTATAGCGCGTTCGAGGGCGCATATGACTTCAGCGTAATCGGCGATGCGCCCTATGGAGCGTTTTACTCCTCGATCGTTCCTCCGTCGTTTGATTCCCCCTACCAGAATCGCGGCACGGGGACACTCAGTTCCAATCCATTTCCGGCTAATTTCAATCCACCGTCGAACATCCCAGCAAGCGTGTTCGGCACGATTGGAACCTCTCCGGCATTCAACCCGAGCAACCGGGTGCCTTATGCGGAGCAGTATGAAGTTTCGGTGCAGCGCCAGCTCAGGCCCGCCGATTTGCTCACCTTGAGTTATGTAGGCACGCAGGGGCATCATTTACTCGTAACACAGGAGGCGAATCCCGTCGTACATGCCCTATGCGTCGCAGACCCGGCGTGCGTTCCTGGGGGCGAGCCGTCCTATGATCGCGGGCCATTCAGTTCCCATGATCCGGCCGACATTGCGAATGGGCTCAATCAATTCGCGAGCGAAGGCTATTTTTCGGCAATTGGAAACTCCGCCTACAACTCCTTTCAGATAGATTTCCGGCACAACAGCGGTCCGCTGCAACTTCTGCTGGGCTACACATACAGCAAGTCGCTCGATGATGCCTCGGGTTTCGGTGAGCAGGTGAATCCATTTAATCCTCAACTTAGCCGGGGATTGTCGAGTTTCGATATTCGACACAACTTCGTCGTGAGCTACACCTATCAACTTCCGTTTGGAAAGCTGGGTGGGCCGAGGCAACTGACGAGCGGATGGCAGCTGAGTGGGGTCACAACATTCTCCAGTGGCCTTCCGGTTTACATCTTTGAGAACGACGATCGCTCGTTGCTGGGAACACCCTTTGCAGGTCCGTTGCCACTCGGCATCGACACGCCTAATTTTGCAGGCGGGTCCGTGCACATCTTCAATCCGCGAAATACGAGCCGCCAGTATTTCGACACCACTGGCTTCTCGCCGGAGACGCTTGGGCAACTGGGGACAGCGCGGCGCAGGTTCTTCGCAGGACCGGGCATCAATAATTTCAACGTGGCGCTGGCGAAGAACACACGCTTTGGCGAGAGATACAATCTGGAGTTCCGCGCGGAATTCTTCAACCTCTTCAATCACACGCAGTTCGCAAACGTGCAAGGAAATTTCAACGCAACCACTTCGTTCGGCCAGGTTACGACGGCGCGTGATCCCCGTATCGGACAACTGGCATTGAAGTTCGCGTTCTAGCAGAAAGAAAGGATTGCCGCCCAGGTTCGTGAGCTAGTGATCGTGGAACGACGGGCGTCCCCGCCCGTCGTTCCACGGTGATTAAGGAGCCGGGCACAAACAGTTTTGGCCCGCCAGTAGCTCCCTCTCGCTATAAGTCAGATGGATTGTAGATTGAATTCTGGCTACTGGCTATTTTCCAATACAGAACGTACTGAAGATCAAGTTGAGAATGTCATCATTCGTTGTGACGCCCGTCATCTCGTCCAGTGACCGAAGCGCGTTATAAAGGTCCAGCAGCAGCATCTCGTGCGGAATCCTGTTTCCGACCGCCTCCCGCGCCGCCTCCAGCGCTGCCAGCGAATCCCGTACCAGCCCCTGGTGGCGCACATTCGTCAGAAATCCGCTTTCCCTCTGCGCTCCCGCGTCTCCCCCGATGTGGTGGAGAATTTCGCTTCGCAGTTCAGCGACTCCCGACCCGGTAAGAGCCGAAGTCCGAACCCGAGGCAATAGAGAATTGAGAACCGGGAACTGAGCGCTGGCGCAGTCGGCCTTGTTCTCGACCAGGATTGCCTCCCGCCCCTCAACATGCGCCAGCAGTTCCCCATCCTCCGCAGTCACCGGGTGCGATGCGTCCAGCACAACCAGCACCAGGTCCGAGTCCGCCAGCGCTTCCATCGATTTCCGAATTCCAATACTCTCCGCCTCATCGAGCGCGAGCCGGATACCCGCCGTATCCATCAGCTTCACTGGAATCCCGCCAATCGTCACCGTCTCGCTCACCAGATCGCGCGTCGTTCCCGGCGTCGCCGTCACAATCGCCCGCTCCCGTTCCACCAGCCGGTTAAATAAGCTCGACTTGCCGACATTGGGTCGGCCCACGATCGCCAGCGTCAACCCCTCGTGCACGATCTTGCCAAACGCGAAACTGGCCGCCAGTTCCTCCAGAGGCACCCGCACCCGGGCAATGTGTCCGAGAATGGCTCCATCCGCCATGATCGAAACATCATCTTCCGCAAAGTCAATCCCCGCCTCGAGTTGTGCGATGAGCGTTACCAGGTCCTGCTTGATTGGCTGCAGCCGCTTCGACAGCGCGCCTTTCAATTGCTGAGCGGCAACTTTCGCCTGAAACAAGGTCTGCGATTCGATCAGATCCCGCACCGCCTCAGCCTGCGTCAGATCGATGCGCCTATTCAGGAAAGCCCGCATCGTGAACTCGCCCGGCTCGGCCAGCCGCGCTCCCCGCGCGACCGCTAACTCCACAATATGTCGTAGAACGACAGGTGCTCCGTGCGCCGAAATTTCCACGATGTCATCGGTAGTGTAGGAATGCGGCTTGGCAAAATAGGTGACAACCACTTCGTCAATGCGATCCCCATGTTGACCTAGCGCGGGCGCCCCCGCCCGCGAAGATTCGTGGGTCAAGGGCCCCTCGGGGCTGACATCTTGTCCCGGTTCAATCAGTTCCCCAAACACTGCCCGCCCAGCTTCCAGAGAATGCGTCAGCCGAAGCATGGGTTCGGCAATCGCCCGAGCATCCGCGCCAGCCAGACGCACCACGCCAATCCCACCGCGCCCAGCCGGAGTCGCAATCGCGACGATGCTGTCATCCAGGTTCATGACGAAATTGTAAGACTTGGCGTAGACTCGCTTCTCTGATGTTAAGGGGAGAAATCGAGTCATCGACTCTTGGGATAATTTGACTTGCGGGATATACTATAAGTAATCCGGTTATCCGGAGGTGGATGGCGAAAGCTATCGGGGGCCCGAAAGGGCCCTTTCCCTTTTAAATGAATTTTTTGCCAAAGAGTCTGTTGCCCATTCGATCATATTTCGCCTGAAGAATGTCAATGACTCGAGCTGCGAACGGAGCAACGTCCTTCTCTAGCAGACCGTGGTCGCGAAGAATTTCGTTTCGGCTGGGATGTGCAACGAGATCTGCTAGCTGAAGTCCAGCGACGTTGTTAGCCTTTGGCCGAACCTTGAGCTGTCTGCTCGTCAGTGCCTCTCGAAACTGTCTTTCTTCCACGAAGGAGGTTCCTTGCTCAAATAATCTCTCGAAGGATTTCTTCAGGCGTATATCTTCTTTCCCACCTCTCGATTCCGCCATAACATCGCCCAAGGATCTTCGTCGCCGGAGGAAAAAGACAAACCTTTCTAAGAGAACTGCAAGGCAATAGTGATAAGGGTCGTATCTCCACGTCGCATAGGTCTCTTTGTGTGCCTTCTTGTCCAAGCAGACTGTGATGAGGGTAAATTCCCAACTCCTGAGGAGGCTCAATAGCCTAGTGTCAAATTCTAGTTTAATGCTCTGGTCTGCCAGCGCTTCGAACGGGTACTTGGCATTAACCATTTCTTTGCGATGGAAAATCACGGGATCATCAGGATGAGAGCCAAAGAATTCAGCTTTTAAGTCTTCCATCTGCGGATGGATTTTACTGGCAACATGCGCAAGGTCCAGTACGACACCACTAAGACTCAGAAATCTGTGGTTTGGGTTGTCCGAACTCTCAAGGTCTGAATTTCCGACCTCGTCGACATACATGCGGTAACGGGGTCGAAGAATCGGGGTCACCGGTTTCTCTCGGCTACGGAATCCTTCTACGTGAGGACGACCTCTCCTCCTTCGGATACACCACCAGACATCGCCGCATGCCCTCGCCTTCGCTCTCCGTGCGCAGATCCGCCTCATCCCGCAACGCCAAATGCACAATGCGCCGTTCCCGCGAAGACATCGGCGCAAACTTGTAGGGCGCCCCAGTCTTCCGAACTTTCTCCGCCGCCACGCTGGCCGCCATGCGCAACTCTTCAATCCGCATGGCCCGGTGATTCATGCAGTCAAACGAAATTTTCTCGTGCTCGTTGCCGGAGAGCCGCAGCATCTCGATGGCCAGCAACTCAATCGAGCGCAGCAACTCCGCGCCGCGCTCCAGCATGAGCGCCGAGTCCGGCCCGGCAAACTCCACCAGGATCTCCGGACGCTCCCAGTCGCGCTCTTCCGGCAAGGGAGGATCCACCGTAATGCGATATTTCAGACGCAGGCCGACATTCGCCACCACGCCCCGCAGAAATTCGTTGATCTTGTTCGCAGCGGCAATTTTGTCAGGAATAGGCATAGCTAGCTCTGAGCTTCGAGCTACGAGCCTCGGAGCCGGCAAACTACTTCTCGTAGCTCGCGGCTCGACGCTCGCAGCTATTTATCTTTCTTTCGCGCCCGCTTCTCCATCATCTCCCGCATTTCGCGTCCCAAAGGCGTGCGGTTCATGATGACTTGCTGCACGATTCCAATCACATTTCCCACCGACCAGTACAGGCACAGTCCCGCAGCCAGGTTCCAGCTGATGAACCCGAGCATCACCGGCATGAACAGGTTCATCATCTTCTGCTGCGCCGGATCCATTCCCGCCTGCGGCGTCATGCGCTGCATGAATAGCATACTGATGATCACCGCGATCGGCAGGATGTGATATGGGTCGGCGGAGGAAAGATCCGGAATCCAGGCCCAGTGCGCGAGCCGCAAATCCAGCGCCACGCCCAGCATGCGGTAGTACGCAAACAGGAAGGGCATCTGGATGATCAGCGGCAAACACCCTCCCGCCGGATTCACGCCTTCCTTCTTATAGAGCGCGGCGATCTCCTCGTTCATCGCCTGCTTGCGCGGATCCCGCATGCTGTACTTCTTATACTTTTCCTGGATCGACTTGATCTGCGGCGCCACCCGTTGCATCTTCAGCATCGACTTCATCTGCGCGATGCGCAGCGGCAACAGCGCCAGGTTGATGATCAGGGTCTGGACCACGATGGCCCAGCCCCAGTTCGCCACGATGTGGTTGTAGGTCCACTTCAGCCACAGAAAGAGCGGGCGCGCAATCAGTCCCAGCCAGCCAAAGTCCACCAGCTTCCGCAAATCGGGTTCTGCCCCTGCCGGCAGCCCGGCCACCGGAACCTTCTCCAGCACATCGAGCGCCTTCGGCCCAACGTAGATCCGCTCCTCGGTCGCTCCTCCCAGCCGCCCCACCGCCACACCCACCAATTCGTTCGGATGTTTCGCGTCTGCCGGATTATCGAGTGCGCCGCGCAATGTCACCATCGCCGCACTCGCCGGATCCTCCGGCAGGAACACCGCCGCAAAATATTGATCGCTCGCCGCGGCCCAATTGAAGGGTCCGCGAATGGTCCCTCCGCCCGCCACTTTCTTCAATGCCAGGCGCTCGACATCGTTGCCATTCTGGTACTCCACCCGGGCTGCCGCATAAGCCGCCGGCGTGTTCTCGTCTCCGAAGCCCGCCGGCCACACCGGAAAGGCCGTGGCCTCTCTGCCTTTCTGTACCACCGAGGTCTCCACCTTCACCACGTAGCTGTGATCAAAGTGGAATGTCTTCCGCACCGCCGTGTCGGCATCCGAGTATTCGAAGGAAATATCCGCGGGCGCGGTCAGTCCGCCGCCCGCATCAGGATTTTGTAGATACAGCACCGAGTTCAGCTTGTTGCGCAGCTCCTCGTCGTAGGCCCACAGCCCCAACGGATACCCATATTTCGCCGCCGCATTCGCATTCACCAACTCGAGCGGCTGACCTTTATCATCCTGGAATTTTTTCAGCACCCACGACTTCACCTGGCCGCCGCGATTCGTGAACCGGATCCGGTACAGATCGTTCTCAACCACGGTCTCCGTTTCCGCTGAAGCCTGCTTTGTTCCCGCCGAAGCCGGCGCGGGCGGAGGAACAGTCGGCGATGCCGTCGCCGGAGCCTGAGCCACGGGCGCATTCTGTGCTTGCTGAGCAGGCTCGGGAGTCTTCGGCCCGTATTTCTTCAGCAAAGGCTGCGACGCAAGAATAATAAGAAACGTAAGCGCAAAGACTAGGAGAAGTCGGCGCTCCGTTCCGGGTTCTTGCTGTGGACCTTGAAAATCTGCCAATGCCTTACCTTCTGAAATTTCGTGTTGGCTTCACTTGCAACACTCACGTCTAAGCTTTGAAAGGCACCGCCGTCTTCTTAGCGCTCTTCGCGATCCCTTAGCGCCCTTCGCGGTTTAGGATTTTGTCCTTTTTCCCCGCGACCTCTGCGGTCCTTCTCTGCGCTGCGTTCTCTGCGTTTTAAGACTGTCTTGCATTCTGCACAATCGCGATGGCGTCTCCCAACCACTGACAAATGCCCGAGCTTCTCTTCGCGTCCTTCGCGATTCCTTTGCGCCCTTCGCGGTTTAAGATTTTGTCGTTTTTCTCCGCGACCTCTGCGGCCCTTCTCTGCGTTCTCTGCGTTTTAAGACTGTCTTGCATTCTGCCCAATCTCGCGATGGCGTCTCCCAACCACTGACAAATGCCTGAGGTTCTCTTTGCGTCCTTCGCGATTCCTTTGCGCCCTTCGCGGTTTAAGATTTTGACCCGCAGCTCTCAAGGCCGCCCAAACTTCCCAAGCGTCTCCCGGCGCATGACCGGATCGTATCCACCCTTCACAAAAGGATGGCACCGCAAAATCCTCATCATCGCCATCCACCCACCACGCACCGCGCCATAGCGCTCCACGGCCTCCATGGCGTACTCCGAACAAGTCGGCACGTAACGGCAACTCGGCGGAAGCATAGGAGAGAGCGTCCACTTATACCCACGCAACAGCAGCAACACGGATTTGCGTGCAATCTGCATACTCAATCGAACAAGCCTCCACTACGTCGCCCGCGGCTCGTCCGCCATCCTCTGGCGAATCACTTCGAATGCCCGGCTGACCTCCGCGAGCAGCACTGAGAATTCCACGGTCCGCACTGACTTCTTCGGATTGATCACGACATCCACGCCGGGCCCGGGCGATCTCCGACTCAAGCGAACCGCTTCGCGCAATCGGCGCTTCATGCGGTTCCGGTCGACTGCCCCTCCCAGCGCGCGGCCAACCGTGAAGCCCACTCGCATTCCTTCGCCTTCGGCCCGCCGCAAGTAGAACACCGTAATGTTCGCTGAAAAATGGCGCCGCCCCTGCTTGTAGACGCGCTCGAAATCCGCATGCCGCAACAGTCGCCCGCTGCGTGGATTCTTCTTCCCGCTCTGCCCCTGCAGATCCGGCGCTCCCTCCGGAGCAAGCGCGCTCACGGCTCGCTCACAATCCGTCTGCAGATGCTGTGCAAATCGCTCAGGATGACGACCCTATGGGATCCCCGGACACGCCCCGGAGAGAAATCGAAGTCTTACTCGCGGAAGCCGGGCTTCACCGAGACCCGCTTGCGACCCTTCGCGCGCCGGCGCGACAACACCGCGGCTCCGCTCTTAGTCTTCATGCGCGTTCGGAATCCGTGCTTCTTCGAGCGCTTACGCCGGTTAGGTTGGAAAGTGCGCTTGGGCATGAAAAATGGCTGCTCCTGATTCGATCAATGGCCTTTAGGCAAACTATGAGTATAAATGACCTTCCTAGAACCCGGCAAACCGGCATAGCAGCCGATCGCAATTCCTCACACAGAATTCCGCGCTGCCACACGCACAAAATTTTCTTGCTCGCATCACCAATTCATGCTTGATCTTTTTCTCTCAACCTGTGGAGCCCACACTCGCTTCCGGGTACCGCGCACCAACACGGCAAAATTTTTGCGCGCCGGGAATTTCCGCCACCATCCTCCTCACGCATTTCCGCATTCCGCCGAACTGAGCGCCAATTCTGGCTTTCCCGCAACTCGCTCACGTGCGATAATTCTGTGCACCACTCACGTTGCAGTTATACATTCGCTACTTGACAACACAAAAAGTTCGCGCTCGAATCCTGTCTGCGCGAAAAAATTTCTTCGCGAAGTTTTCCACGCGGCAAAATATTTTGTGCTAGTATGCCGCCTGTTCTACTTACTGAGATTTCTTCGTCCAGGCACCCGCTCCCAGCAAACGGGAGGCGCTCTGCACTAATTAAGAGAGTCGAGAATTTTTAACAGTCGGGCCCGTACCAGCCGCCGGCCCCGAGATGAGCCTTTATGTCCGTTCCAAGTACAACGCTTGCCCCCAATCCTTGGATTCGCATCCTCGACGCCCTCGAGAAGAAGATCAACCGGCACTCCTACGACACCTGGCTGAAGCCCACCCGCTATAGCCATGCGACCGGTGGCGTACTCTTCGTGCGCGTTCCCACCGTCGAGTTCCGCCACGTAGGCGACAAGTATGCCGACCTGATTCAGGAAGCCATCGATAATCTCGGCCTCGAGTATGCCGACGTCAAGTTCGTCACACCCGAAGACGACCCGGCCTCCACTCCACTCCGCCATGATGGCGGCCTTTCCGTGATCGCGACCTCCGCTCCCACTTCGGGTGGTTCCGCGGCCGCAGCTGCCCAGGCCCGTTTCGATTGGGACGGCGCCGCGCAACTGAATCCGCGCTACACCTTCGACGCCTTCGTCATCGGCAGCGGCAACCAGTTCGCTCACGCCGCCTGCCAGGCCGTAGCGGAGCGGCCTTCCAAGGCCTATAACCCGCTCTTCCTCTACGGTGGCGTCGGAATGGGCAAAACCCACCTGATGCAGGCTATTGGGCACGAAATTAAGAAACGCCTCCCGCAAGCTGCCATCTGCTACGTCTCCAGCGAGAAGTTCACCAACGAGATGATCAACTCGCTGCGCTACGACAAGATGACCAGTTTCCGCGACAAGTTCCGCAACGTTGACGTCCTGCTGGTCGACGACATCCAGTTCCTCGCTCAGAAAGAACGCACCCAGGAAGAGTTCTTCCACACTTTCAACGCGTTGCATGAATCGATGAAGCAGATCGTCATCGCCAGCGACCGCCCGCCCAAAGAGCTGGCCGAAGTGGAAGATCGCCTGCGCAGCCGTTTCGAATGGGGTCTGATCGCCGACATCCAACCCCCCGACCTCGAGACCAAGGTTGCCATCCTGCAGAAAAAAGCCGAGCAGGAAAAGGTCACCCTGCCCACCGACGTCGCCCTTTACGTCGCCTCGAACATCCGTTCCAACGTCCGCGAACTGGAAGGCGCGCTCATTCGCCTGGTCGCCCATTCTTCGCTGATCGGCGCCGAAATCACTCTCCCCTACGCCCAGCAGGTGCTCAAGAATTTCATCGATTCGCAGGCCCGCAAGGTCACGATCGAATCCATCCAGAAGGCCACCGCCGAGCAGTTCGGGCTGCGCCTGGTCGAGATCAAGGCCAAGAATAATTCCCGCGCCATCGTCTACCCCCGTCAGATCGCCATGTATCTGGCTAAGCATCTGACCGAAGCGTCGCTGCCCGAGATCGGACGGCAGTTCGGCGGTAAGCACCACACCACCGTGCTGCACTCCGTCGATAAAATCGACGAGGCTCGCAAGAACGATAAGGATTTGAACAGGCTCATCAATAAGCTGACCGAGCAGCTAGGCGGTTAATGCGCGGCCTCTGCGCAGTTTTCCACCAAACCGGAGCGTCTTCCTTCCAGTTCTCTGTGGAGCAGGTGTGGAAGCTGTGTAAGAACAGTTCGAAGCGGAAAGTCGGTCTCCACTCCTCCACCGCCTCCGCCGCTCGCGGGACCTATTTTGGACATGAACGGTGTATCGGCAAACGGGGGCCAGCAGGCCAGTTGGATCGGTTTTCCACTTTTCCGAGCTACCTGCTGTTACTGCTGGTTTTATAGGTTTTTAATTTGATATAAAAAAGCTATAGAAGTAGCGCCGCCCTACGGGAGATTCGGCTATGCCGGTTGAAGTGGCCACTGCGACTGGAACTGGGATTATGGAGATCACGGTCAGCAAGTTTGAACTTCTGCGCGAGCTGACGGCCACGCA
>Ga0210404_10000146_pt1 | contig 46440 bp, 37 predicted proteins | sample IncBWH28MmetaG_FD_155455 | JGI IMG/M metagenome (GOLD analysis project Ga0210404, IMG submission 155455) | Forest soil microbial communities from Barre Woods Harvard Forest LTER site, Petersham, Massachusetts, United States - Inc-BW-H-28-M | ecosystem: Environmental > Terrestrial > Soil >... | reverse complement strand
CCCATACATGTGGTACCCGTTCTGCTCCCAGAACCCCGGGGCGTCCTGATCCAGAAACTCAATCCCGCGCACCCACTTCACCGACTTCCAGGCATACAAGTGCGGCACGATCAGCCGCAGCGGATAGCCATGATCCGGACTCAACGGCTGCCCATCGTGGTGCGTGGCAAAGAGAACCTCCTCCCGATCGAGGTCCGCCAAAGGCACATTTGCCGTGAATCCCTGCTCTGCATGCACCAGTACATACCGAGCGCCAGCCTTCAATTTCACGCGTTCCAACACCTCCCAAAACGCCACTCCTTCCCAATCGTTATCAAACCGGCTCCAGCGCGTCACGCAATGAAAGTCGCTATGCCGCTTCACCTTGGGCAGCGCGTTGAACTCGCTCCAGGTCCATCGAACCGGAGCGTCGACGGCCCCATACACCCGAAAATCCCACCGCTCCGGATCAAACCGGGGCACGGATCCATAGTGCAACACCGGCCACTTCAGAGTCAGAGACTGCCCGGGCGGCAGCCGTCCCTCACTCTTCATTTTCTGTTCGAGCGCTTTCCGGTCGCCACCATCAAACAGCGCCATCATTCCTCCAAAAAAACCGGGGATGGATATTCTCGTCTCTTCCAGGATTCTGAGAAAGTCGATTTAAGATTGCAGATTTAAGATTTTAGATTGAATCGAATCTAACGCGTGGAGGTTAAAATCGGAAATCTGACAATCCAGCTTCTGCCACATTGACACCCATCAATTTTCGGTCTATTTCTACTGCATGCCCACCCAGGACCAAGCCTTTGGCCGTCTGCTGAACGCGATCGCCGACCCCACCCGTCGCCGTATCCTGCAGGTTCTGAAAATTCGAGGCGCCTGTTCTATCGGCAAGGATACCGGCCTTTGCGCCTGCGATATCGAGGGCCGCATTCACCTCTCGCAACCCACCATCTCGCACCACATGCGCATTCTGCAGAAAGCCGGCCTGGTGGAAGCGAAGAAGGAAGGCCACTGGCGATGGTACCAGCGCAACGAACGCACCATTAAACAGTTCGCCAAAACACTCCGTCAGGCCCTCTGAAAAAGATGGAGCGGCGGGCGTCCTCGCCCGCCATCTTCCACAACGATAGGCAAAACAAAACCCACGGCCAAAGCCGTGGGTTCAGAATTCCACCAGCACACTCCCTAATTCGCGATCGCCGCCTGGGTCTTCTGCAACAGCCTCCGCGCCTGCGAAATCAAATCCACCACCTCAAACGGCTTCACCAGCGACGGCACTCCGTTGCTCTGCAAATAATTCTTCACATCCGCTTCCGCCACGTTGGAGAACGTAAACAGCAGCTTCTTCTCAAGCCCCGGGCAAGCCACTCCGATCCAGCGATGCGCATCCTGCGCGCTCCATCCACCGGGCATGCGCCCGTTCATAATCACCGCATCGAAGGTCTCCGCCCGCAACCGGCTCTTGGCCTCGTCCACGCTCATGAGGGCAACCACCTGTGCGCCCGCGCCCACCAGCACATCGCGCTCGAACTCCAAAACGGCTTCTTCGTCTTCGAGCAGCAGCACGCGCCCTTCGATCGCCATCTCACGCCGCGTCACCATTGTGACTGGCTCCGCTTCGATCACATGACCCGAGGCAGGCAGCTTAACCTCGACGCACGCCCCGCCTTCGGCCCGGTTATGGGCTGTGATATCCCCGCCATGCTCCTTGATAATCCCGTAACAGATGCTCAAACCCAAACCCGTTCCCTTACCCACGCTCTTGGTCGTGTAGAACGGATCGAAAATGCGATTCGGATCCTTGATGCCGACGCCCGAATCCAAGAACTCCACGCGAACCTGGCCGTCGGCGGAATGAATCCGCACTTTCAGCTTCCCGCCCTTTCCGCCTTCCAGGATCGCATCCACCGCGTTGTTAATGATGTTCAGGAACACCTGTTCCAATTGGTGCGGGTCCGCGGTTACTGACGGCGCATCTACCATCGTTTCGCGTTCCAGGGCAATGTTGTTGACCTTCAGGTCGTAGTCGCGCAACGCCAGCGTTTCATCGACAATCTTCCGGATGTCGACGTCCACTTTCTGCGGCTTCCGCTGCCGCGCGAACGATAACAGGTTCTGCACCACGCGATGCGTCCGCTGTGCCTGCTTGAACAACTTCCGTACAAAGTCGGTTGCCCGATCGTTCAGCCCTTCGCTCTCAAGCAACTGCGCATACCCGAGGATGGCCGTCAGGGGATTGTTCAACTCGTGGGCCACGCCCGCAATCAACTGGCCCACCGCCGACATCTTCTCGCTCTGCAGCAACTGCTCCTGCGTCTTGCGCAGGTCTTCATAAGCCTTGCAGGTTTCTTCGTAGAGGCGAACCTTCTCGATGGTCGTCGCCAACTGGCGGCCTACGGCAACCATCATGTTCTCGTCGTTGCTGCTGTAGGTGCGGGCCTCGAGACTGCTGATCCCCATGATCCCGATCGGGCTGTCCTTGCTCCACAGCAACACCCAGATCCACGATCCCGGTCCGTCTGCCTTCACAAAGTCCGCGACCAGCGGCGGCAAGTGCGGCAGAAACTCTGCCGTCAGAACCTCGGTCCGCGACCGCATCACCAGGTCGCCAAATCCATTGGGGAACTCGACCGCGTTGAAGCGTGCTCTCTGCTCGGTCCTCTGGCCCCATCCCGCCCGCCTCCGGAACGTGGTTTCATCTGCGTCTGACAGGTAAATCGACCCGGTTTCGGCGCCGAATAGCGAAATCACCTGCCGGAGCGTGAGGTTCAGAATTTCGTCGAGATCGAACGACTGGGTGGCGATCACCGCCATCGCGTTCAGCGCATTCAACTCGCGGTTGCGCCGGCGCATTTCGTCTTCGACTCGCTTCTTCTCGGTCATATCGAGCAGGAAGCCCTGGTACCGCTCCACTTTTCCTGCCCCATCGCGCGTGGCAAAGCTGCTCTCCGCCGCCGTCAGCTGCGCTCCATCTTTCCGCTTAAGCGTGACTTCGAAGTTGCGCACGAAATTGTGCGCGTCAATTTCCTTGCGGAACGCCTCGCGCTGCTCCGCCGAAACATAAACTTCCGAGTTGATATTCAGGGCCATCAACTCTTCGCGTGTGTCGTAGCCCAGCATCTGCACGAATGCGTCGTTGCAATCGAGCAACTTGCCTTCCGGAGTCGCGACAAACACGCCCTGCTGCACCTGCTCGAAGAGCAACCGATAGCGTTCTTCCGCGCTGCGCCGGTCCGTGGTATCACGAATGACGTGAATCGTTCCCTTCTGCTTGCCGCCCTGCTCCGAGTAGGACGAGGTCGAGACCATCGAATACCCGCCAAAACATGGGTCAGGTCCCTCGACAAAATCCACATCCCCGCGCGAGCAATAAGGACAGCCCGCCCATTTCGCAAAACTATGCGGGAGCGCGTCCTCGCAGGAATTGCCCATCACGTCCGCGGGAGCCAGGCCCAGGTGTTGCAGCAGAGCTTCATTCGCCTTAGTAATGACGAATTCCGCGTCGTGCGCCAGGATTGCATCCTGGATCGAATCAAAGGTGTTCATCCACTGCCGCTGCGAGCGCAATACCTGCTCCAGCAACCGCAGATTCTCCGCGGCAATCCCGACCTGGCTCGCCGCCGTGTGCAGAAAATCCATCTCTTCCGGTGAGTACGAATAGGTGTGCGCCTTTCCCAGCGCCATCGTGCCCACCGCTCCCTTCTTCCCGTGCAGCGGCACCAGCACGATATGCTCGAGTTTCTCGTCGTCAAGGTAGGCTTTTACTGAAGGCATCATTGCGGTTGCCTTCACTACGGTTGGCTCCTGCTTCGCCAAAGCCTTCTGCACGGCTTCGTCGAGATGGATCAAGTTCGCGCCCTTCAGGAACTCCGAAGAGACGCCGACGTGGTTCGTGATCGCCGCCGTCTGCTCGCTATCCACCGGCCGGAACCACGCGCCCTTCGCGTTCGCCACTTTCTTCAGCTCTTCCAGGGCCGACTGCATCATGGGCCCATGCTGCTGCGTGCGTGCAATCGCGGTGGTGAGCGAGTCGATCAGTGCCAGCCGCTCGGTCCGCGCCCGCGAGTCATCAAAGACCAGGAACAGCATGCTTACCCCGAGCAGCAGGTCCGCCATCAGGAACACGCCACCCGGCACCCAGCCCGTCAAGGGCGCCCAGTCCAAGTGCAAGAACAGTAAGCTCAATCCCAGCAGCCAAGGCCCAATCTCAACTCGTCCCCAGCGATACCGGATCAGTTGAATCGCCGCGCCCACGGCCAGAACCCGGTAGGCGATTTCCAGCGGCACCCGCAGCAGGATTTCGTCAGGCCAATACAGCAGACGCGCGACCGCAAACGTCATCACGGAGCCGGTGATTATGAACAGCGGCAGAATGTGTTTTTCAGCGTGGCTGTACAGGAGAACGGAGGCCCCAAACAGACACACCGCCAGCACAAACGCAGACTGCGAGATGGCCTCGAGTTCGGACGCGGTCGCGAACGCCGCTGGATTCGCACTAAACCACTGCGACACACCGTAGGCCAACCAGCCCAGGCTCCACACCAGGAGGAAGCGTTCGCGAAATGTCCGGAAAACCAGGATAGTCGCGGCCAACATGATGAAAGCGGCCGACTCCTGGGCTGTCAGCTTCGGGACGGCGAGTTCGCCGACCGCATACCAGACACAAAGTGGAAGGTTCATTGCGTTTCGCTTGCTTGAGCGCTCGTTTTGTAAATACCACGCGCAGACCCGTTACCAATGGGTTTTCCGCCTCCCTTTGGTTACTTTCGGAACGTAGGAACTGGGGTATCATGCGGTAGACTCCAATCCGAACTCATGCCCTCGGAACGTATCCTTGTAGTCGACGACGAAGACTCCATCCGCGAGATCGTTACCTCCATGCTCGCATCCGCTAACTACCAATGCCGTCAAGCAGCTTCCGGCCTGGAAGCGCTGGCCCTACTGGACTCGGGCGAGGAGTTCGAGCTCATGCTTTCCGACCTGATGATGGCCGGGATGGATGGCATCGGCCTGCTGGAGAAGACCAAGGAACGTTACCCCGACATGCCGGTTGTGATGGTTACCGCTGTGCACGACATTTCTGTAGCTCTTACTGCCATTCGGAACGGCGCCTACGACTACCTGCTCAAGCCTTTCGAGCGCGAAGCGCTACTCAACACGGTTCGCCGCGCTCTCGAAAATCGGCGCCTCAAGCTCGAAAATCGCGCCTACCAGACCAATCTCGAAGCTCTGGTCGCGCAGCGCACCGAGCAATGGCGACTGGCGCTGTTGAATCTGGAAAAATCCTACGATTACACCCTGGAAGCGCTCGGCGATGCCCTCGACATGAAGGACGCGGAAACCGAGGGCCACTCTCGTCGCGTGACCGCTTATACCATCGCCATCGCGCGCGCCATGGGCATTCCCAAGGAGCAAATCGCGGTCATCGCGCGCGGCGCCTTCCTGCACGACATCGGCAAGATGGCGATTCCCGACGAAATTCTTCGCAAACCCGGACCTCTGACACCCGATCAAGTTGCTGTAATGAAGGAGCACTCTTTCCGCGGTTACAACATGCTCAAGCGCATTCCGTTCCTGCAGGAAGCCGCCGAGATTGTCTACTCCCACCAGGAGAAATTTGATGGCTCCGGGTATCCTCGCGGCCTGAAAGGCGAGGAGATTCCATTGGGTGCGCGCATCTTTTCCATCGCCGACACACTCGACGCGATCCGTACCGATCGCCCTTATCGCGCTGGACGACCCCTCTCTGTCGCGAAGGAAGAAATCAAGGTTTGGGCCGGACGCCAGTTCGATCCCAAGATCGTCGAAGTCTTCCTCGCGATGCCCGAAAACATCTGGGAGGATTTGCGTAAGGAAATCGACGCTTCTCTCCACCACTTTCCCGTCTACGCGACAGGCGCCAAAACCGGCAATTAGTCTGAAGCGCGCATCTGAGAATCGACGAGCCGGCAGGCGCGACAGCGCTATGTACTATTCCAAAGCACCCGTATCGCGCCGCCACTTCTACCTGATACCTGATACCTAAGACCTACCAACAGGCAGCCCTTTCCCCCGGCCGAACATCCAACCCGAAAGCACGCTGAATCCTTGAACTGAGGTCCGCTATGCCCAGCTTTCGGCCCCGCGCGTTGTGGTGTGTCTTGGCACTTTTCGCCAGTCTGCCCATATTTGCTCAAGATCCAGCCATAGCGCCACAAGCTCCGGCCAACGCGATCCCCGAAGGCACACGCTTTCTCATCCGTCTCAACGACCGGCTCGACACCCGCAAGCTGCAACCCGGAAAACATTTTAAGGCGAAGCTCGCCGAAGATCTCGTAGCCGGCGATGGCGCTGTCATCCCACGGGGCAAGACCATCAAGGGACACGTCAGCTCCGTTGAACAGGGCCTGCACGCCCGCATGATGCTCAGCTTTGATGAGATCGATACCGGCCACGGCTCCATGCCGCTGATTGCCACCGTGACCAGCGTTCCCGGAGACCACGCGGTCAAAGAGCCCGGCGAAGAAGGCGAACTACAACGCAAGGGCATGAGCACGCAACATGAAATCGAAGCCGTCGCCGTAGGTGCCGGCATCGGCGCAGCCGCAGGCGCGATGAAAGGCGGAGGCAAAGGCGCTGGTATTGGCGCGGGCGCTGGCGCCGGGGTTGGCGCAATCGCAGGACTGCTCAGTGATCACGACCTGCGCCTCGAAAAAGGCACCGCCCTTGAACTTCGGCTCGATCATCCGTTGCAAATTCCAGTCCGCTAAAGCATTTCAATCCGAGCCGCACCAAGAAATCCTAACCGCAAAGGACACGAAGTAACACGAAGGGAGAAATTCTTGGTTTTCCTTTGTGTTCCTTGTTGTCCTTTGTGGTTTACGCTTTTCCGATCAGCGCGCATTCGGTTCTGACAGCGTCTCCCCATCAAGATCAAGCCCCTGCACCGTTCTCATTTCACAGAGAGCCGTATACACTCTCTGCGACGAACGGAGGCATCCATGAAGCCAAGCATCTTCCTGTTTGCAATTCTTCTTTCCGCTCCACTTCTGATAGCCCAGGCGCCGACTGTGAACGCCGCACCCAACACCCTGTTCACCGGCGCGGACGGCAAATTCGACGCTCCTCCCGACACGGCGCTCGTGCAGTTCAACATCTCCGCGCAAGCCGACAACGCCAAGGCCGCCTACGATCAAGCCTCTAAACAATCCGAGCAAGTGCGCCAGATCATGCGCGACAACGGCATCGATCCCAAAACCGCCCAGATCGGGTCGTACTCGATCGAACCCATGTACGACTGGAAAACCGCGAAACGGAAACTGATCGGCTACCGCGTGGGCACCAGCGTCACCCTGAAGCTGAAAGACTTTGCGAAGATCGGAGCTCTCACCCAGCAGCTCGCCGATGCGGCCGTAAGCGAAAGTCAGTCCATCAGCTACACCCTCGACAACATGGATGAAGCCAAGAACAAAGCTGTCGAAGACGCCTACCATCGCGCCCGCGCCGCTGCGGACTCGCTGGCTCGCGCCGCCGGACGGAGTGTCGGGGAACTCTCCTACGCATCCGTCGATACCTTCGAAAACGTGCGGCCGATCGGGATCGTGCCGCGCGTGATGGCCATGAAAGCCGAAGCCGCGCCCGCCCCAACCGAGGAGTTCTCTCCCCACACGGTCACAGTCACCGCCCACGTCAACGCATTATTCAGTTTGAAATGAGAAGAACGAAGAAAGCGCGTCCGACCACGTAGGCCCAGACGCCCTCGTCTGGGCAAGGTGCGTGAACCGTCGGTCCCACATCCGACTGCCGCTTCGACCATTTTTGCTGACGACTGACGACTAACTCACTCTCCCGAACGCGGCAATCGCTTCCCATCCAGCGGCACATCCCGCTGAATGACCATTTCTACCGACGTCCCCGGCTCCAAGCGCACATCAGCTCCACGCGACAGCATGCCGATGGCCGTGCCCACACCTGCTCCGATCCCGCCTCCGATGCCCGCGCCCTTCCAGCCGCCGGCCAGGCCACCGATTGTCGCTCCCGCACCGGCGGTCTTCGCCGTCGTCTCCACCTTCTTGCCGGTATCGCTGTCCTGCCGAATCGTGCCTTCTTCGCCTTTCGTGGTCGCGTGCTCGGCGCCCGGAACATTCTCCAGTGCGCCCGGCAACATCACCGTGTACCCGCTTGGGTAGATGAGAGAAGTGAAGTGAATCAGAATCTCCGCTCTGCCCTTGACGTGCCCGCCTCTTTGCACATGGCTGATTTTCCCCTGCACGTACGTCCCGGGAGGAATCAGAATTCGGTCGTCTTGCACCACTGGAAAGCTGGTTATGGCGTACACCGCGTCGCCTTCCTTTGCAGTCTTGGTGGAGATGGCTTGCTTCAAACTCAAAGCCACCTTGGTGCCTGCCGGAATCACTGGCCCCACCCTGGCAGCCGCCGCGCTCGCATTATCCTGCGCGCCCGCAGGTCCAAAGCACATCGCCGACATCAATACACATCCCAGCATCCAGCGCATAAATATCTCCCGAGCGAACTCCCGCAAGATAGGCCCGACTCGCGCCCCAAGTATAAGGCGCAGTTACGCCAAAAAAAACGGCTTAAACTGATTGCTTAGGATGCAAGCCAAGGGAACAGAGTTGACCGCCAGATGAGTAAGTGAGTACTTGGAACTGCAGCCAGTGGCGTGGCGACAGATTTTAACCGCATTAAGAATGCAAAGAAGAACCCGAAGAGCGCAAAAATTTCAACCTCAGAGCGTTTGACCACGATAAGTAGATTTTCTTCGCGATCTTCGCGACCCCTTTGCGAACTTTCGCGGTTAAAAGCTCATTCCGTTTCCCCGCAAGACAAATTGCTGTTGGCACAGCCGGTGCAACCGTTATCCGCCCCGCCGCACGATGTTTTCCCGCACATTCCCCATGAATTGCGACTGTAGCTTCTGCGCACACAGCTCGCCGCAAACGTGCAGCGTGCCTTCCCGTTGCGCAATTTCCTCGTCCCACGGGCACAGATACAACTGCGGAATACTCAGGTCTGCGAACGAGGTCCACATCAGCCACCAGTGATCGCTCGATCCCTTCAGTGTCCCGCAATTGGGTCCCGCACACCGGTAATAAGGCTTTGCCGGTGGGCTCGTGCTTCCCGCTTTGCTCACTCAACCTCTCCTGCCCGAACCAACATGCTCTGCCCATTCTAACGAAACCCTAGACTTTTTGAGCATCTCCCAAGAGTGCAAGCGCAACGCTGTACGTTCGAGGTCCCCTGCAAGGACTACCGCGCTTTCCGCAAGCAGGTCCTTCAACCACCTTGATCAAGCCGCGGAGCGGCAAAATTCGTTGGCCCAGCGCGTAATCGCTGGGAAAATCGGCCACATAATAAGTCAAGCCCCTTTTGGGGGGCGACACCGTCCTTATTTGTAAAGCAGATACTTTGCCCGCATCTCCTCAAATTTCCCTAACGCCTCCCGCCACCCTTCGGCGATTCTTCGCGGATCCTGTCCCGCCGCCAGAGCCTCATACGTGGCCTGATTCACCAGCAACTCCATCATCCGTTCCATCTTGAAATCGTTTGGATATAGCTTGTGCAATGCCGACGCCAACTCGATTCCCAGCTCCGGCCCGTCCAGCGTATTCCGATCCAGCAGCACGATGCTTACCCCTTGGCACCCCTGTCCCGAATAATTACTCGATGAAGGTGTGAAACTCACCGGCACAAAACGCACACCCGAAATCGCCCGCGCATTCAGATACTCCGCGAGTTGTCGAGCCTTAATCCAGGGCGCGCCAATCCATTCAAAAGGCGTATCCGTTCCGCGCCCTACCGAAATGTTCGTCCCCTCAATCAAAGCTACGCCGGGATACAGCGCCGCCTCGCGCACGCTCCTCAGATTCGGCGACGGATTCACCCACGTCAGCCCGGTTGAATCGTACCAATCCCCGCGCATCCAGCCGTCCATCGGAATCACTTTCAGCTTCGCCCCGATCCCGCGCTCGGCATTGAACATCTGCGCCAACTCGCCGATCGTCATCCCGTGCCGCACCGGCAACGAAAAGTAATTCGTGAAGCTCTCGTGACCCGCGTCCGCCACTGGACCCTGCACCATCGATCCGGTGATCGGATTTGGCCGATCCAGCACGATCATTTCGATTCCCACCTTCGCTGCAGCCTCGAGAAAATATCCCAAGGTCGTTTCATAGGTATAAAAGCGGGCCCCTGCATCCTGGATATCAAATACAATGGCTTCCAGCCCTTTCAGCACCTCGAGCGATGGCCGGCGCGCCGCATCTGTCGCTCCGTACACGCTGTACACCGGCACGCCCGTTGCATCATCTTTCGAATTGCCAATCACCGTCGTGTCCACCGTCCCGGTCACCCCGTGCTCTGGGCTGAAAATCGCTTCCAGCGAAACCCCGGGCGCCTGCGCCAGCACATCAATCGTCCGCCGCCCGTCCGAATCCACCCCGGTTTGATTTGTGACCAGCCCGATCTTTCGTTTCGCCTCGCCGCTCTTCAGCCCATCGAACCCGTGCGCCTCGAGCAGGTCGAGCCCGGTTTTCACGTCCCCATTGCGGGCCGACAGCTTTCGTCCCGCGCTCTGCGCCTCGTTATATCCAGTAATGCTTTCCCAGCGTAACCGCTCTTTTTCTTCGACAGTCAGCGGCAACGCTGCCGCCACCGCGGTCGCGACTTTCGAGCGTAACGCAATCGCATTGCCCCCTCGAGGATGCACTGCGTTCGTCAAAAGAATGATGTACGTCCTGGTCGTTGGATCGATCCATATCGATGTTCCGGTAAACCCCGTGTGCCCGTACGAGCCCACCGGTAACAAATCGCCCCGGTTGGAAGAAAATGGTGAGTCGATATCCCAGCCGAAACCCCGTACCCCGGTGGCAGTAGGAGGCTGTTCCGGCGTAGTCATTTTCTCGACCATCAGCGGCGTCAAAATCCCGCCGCCGCCATTCAGTAAAGCCTGCGCATATTTCGCCAGATCGTCGACTGTCGAGAACAATCCGGCATGGCCCGCCACTCCGCCCATGCGCAGCGCCGTGGGATCGTGCACCTCTCCACGGAGCATGTGGTTGTGCTCATCAAACTGGGTCGGCGCGATTTTCGGCGACCAAGACTTCGGCGGCAGGTAGCGCGTGTGCGTCATCTTCAGGGGCGCAAACACGTGCTTCTCGGTGTAATGTTCCAGGTTCTCGCCCGAGACCTTCTCCACCAGCGCGCCCAGCACGATAAATCCAATGTCGCTGTACACCAGGCCCGCGCCCGGCGGCGTTTCTGTTGTCTCCGCAAAGGCCATCTTGTAGGCAGTATCTTTCCCCAGCCATGGCGTCTTCAAATCGAGGTCCGGCGCCAATCCGCCGTAGTGCGTCAGCAACTGCCGGATCGTGATGTCCTCTTTCCTGTTCTGTGCGAACTCCGGCAGATACTTCGCGACCGGATCGTTAAGCCGCACCCGGCCGCTTTGCACCAACTGCATCACTGACGGGGTGGTCGCAATGACTTTGGTTAGAGACGCCAAATCAAAAACCGTATCGACGGTCATCTGCTCCCGCCGTGGCTCCAGCGCCCGATTCCCATACGCTTTCCGGTACACCACGCGGCCGTCATGCCCAATCAAGACCACGGCTCCGGGAATCTGATGCTCTCCGATTGCCTGCTGAATAATCCCATCCACCACACTGAGTCGCGCCAGAGAGGTAGGCGCCCTCTGCGTCATGGCGAGAGGAGAACCATGAAATCCCTCAATGCATAGCAGTGCGATCGTAAGCGCACGCATGATGCGCCCTTTTCCCGCTCTGAGTCGCGAAACGACGCCAGAGACCAGCCCCGGACGCAAGTGCGGGGTCAGCAGGCAATCGGAACCCGAGTCCCCTTCAGGAGACGACACCTGCGCGCACACGTTCACCCGCACCGCCTTCTTGGCCATGATCAAAATTGGATATCCCGACTCTACACAACTCGCTCCCCTCACCTCAACGAAACTTCGCATCCAAAGGTACCGTCTGCGCCACGGCCCGTTTCCTTTACCCCACCCTCACTGTTTGCTATAACCGACAACATCGCTCAGATCACAAGGCACGTTTTTTGACCCATCCCACCGCGATCGCCGCCTACGAGGACCAAGACCTCCGTTTCGCCCGCCCCTTCGGCATCCTCGAGGACGCCGTCGCCGCCCACGCCTTCCCCTCGGCATCGGTCGCGATCACGCACGATCATCAACTGCTCGCTCTCCGTACATTTGGCCGTTTCACATACGATCCCACCTCTGCTGAACCGACAACCGGCACACTCTTCGACCTTGCCTCGCTTACCAAGGTGATTGCCACTACCACCATGGCCATGATCCTCTATGAGCGCGGCCTGCTTGATCTCGACCTCCCCCTAATCTCGATGGTCGGAGAATTTTCGGGCGAGGATCCCCGCCGTGACGAAGTCACCCTGCGAATGTTGTTAGCGCACTCTTCCGGCCTGCCCTCTTACGAAAAGCTTTTTCTGCGTGCTCGCACCCGTGATGAACTTCTCGGGGCTGCCTTTTCGACCCCACTCGCCCACGATCCCGGCTCGCACGCCGAATACAGCGACATCGGATTCATTGTCCTCGGGGTCGCGCTCGAGCGCCTCGCCGACGAGTCCCTCGGCCGTTTCTGCCAGCGCGAAATCTTCGGCCCCCTCGGCCTGACCCACACCACGTTCAATCCCGCGCCTGCACTTCGCTCCCAGATCCCACCTACAGCCAATGACGAGACCTTTCGCCATCGCATCATCCAGGGTGAAGTCCAGGATGAAAATGCGAGCGTTCTCGGAGGCGTTGCCGCTCACGCTGGCCTGTTCGCCACAGCGCAAGACCTCGCCATTTTCGCCATTGCCATGCTGCACGGCGGCGCACCCATCCTCCGTCCCGAAACCATTGCTTTATTCACCCCTCGCGAATCTGCTCCCGAAGGAACCTCACGAGCGCTAGGGTGGGACACGCCATCCACACCATCCCAATCCGGCCGCTACTTGTCCTCGCGCTCCTACGGTCACCTCGGTTATACGGGCACTTCGCTGTGGATCGACCCCGAGCGCAACTTCTCCGTGACGCTCCTCACCAATCGAACCTGGCCCGACTGCGCCAATCAATCGATTAAACAAATCCGTCCCCGCTTCCACGACGCCATCTTCGAGTCGCTCCAGAGTTCCATCTCTCCGACTCCTAATCGTTCATAGTCCTGTTGCCATTACTCGGATATTGAAGACGCTGGTTCGCTGCCCAAAGATGGCCCCACAGCAAGCTGATACGACACCCGCACTCAAGTCGCACAGCGACGCCAGAGGTTAGCCTCGCACGTAAATACGGGGAGGGCCGACGGCAAATATCCCAATTCCCATTTAGGGGACGACACTCTGCGATGGGCCGACCCCTCTCGTACCGTACAATATTCTTTTTCGAAACCGAATGAAGCCACGCCGCCTGCAAGACCTGACCACCGAACGTGCCAATCCGCAATCCACCGACATCGACCTCAAGTCCGCCCTCGAGATTGCCCGCATCATCAATGCCGAAGACGCCAAAGTCGCCGCCGCCGTCCAGCACGCGCTGCCTAAAATCGCCCGCGCCATCGACCTCGTGGCCGCCCATTTCCGCCAAGGCGGACGGCTTCTCTACGTCGGCACCGGCACCAGCGGGCGCATCGGCGCCCTCGACGCTTCCGAAATTCCTCCCACCTTCGCCACTCCTCCCAGCCTCGTGCAATACATCATTGCCGGTGGGCCCAAGGCTCTCGGGGCCGAAGCCGAAGCCAGTGAGGATTCCCGCGAACTGGGCCGCGCCGAAATGGTCAAGCGCAAGCCGACAAAGAAAGATGTCGTCATCGGCATTGCCGCCAGCGGACGCACTCCCTTCACAATCGCGGCCGTCGAGTACGCCCGTAGTCGTGGCGCGGAGACCATCGCCCTCACCTGCAATCCCAACTCCCAGCTCGAACGTGCTGCCCACTTCGCCATCGTCACCGACGTCGGCCCCGAAGTCCTGACAGGCTCTAGCCGCATGAAAGCCGGCACCGCCCAGAAGATGGTTCTGAACATGATTACCACTGGTGCCATGACCCGTCTCGGGTACGTCTACGGCAACCTCATGGTCAATTTGCGTTTGAAGAACAGCAAGCTTGCCGAGCGCGGAATCACCATCCTCCAACACGCTGCCGATGTCGATCGCGAGCAGGCTCACAATGCCCTGAAATCCGCCGGCCACGACGTCCCCGTCGCGCTCGTCATGCTGAAAGCCGGCGTCCCCCGCACCCAAGCTGCCCAGGCCCTGAAAGCCACCGCAGGACATGTACGCAAAGCGATCGCCCTAGCCCAAAAGAGTAAACCGTAGTTCCCAACCCATCCTGTAAAGTGAATGAGCGACATGAATCCACCGGCTGCCAATTTAAGAATGAACAGTGCACAGAGCTCCTGCCCACGTGGGGACGGACGCTCTCGTCCGTCCAGGCCGAGCAAGGCTCGGCAAGGTTTTTGGATTCAAACATCCGTATCCTGGATGAATCACGGAAATGCCTCCGTGTCCTCGCAGGCCATTCTTGTAGATCTCTGCGATGAAGTTTTCCTTACCGCCCGTGGTGATTCCTCCGTGCCCTTTGTATTTAAGGTTTTGAAGTTAACGACATGGATAAGCTAGTCATCCGCGGGGGTACTCCGCTTCTCGGCACGGTCCGCATCAGCGGCGCGAAAAATGCAGCCCTGCCTTGCATGGCCGCGGCCCTGCTCACCGAAGACACCGTCATCCTCGAAAACATTCCGCAGGTACGCGACATCGAAACCACCCGTCGCCTGCTCTCCGCCATGGGTGCCGAGGTGGAACTCGGTTACGGGCGAGCCCATCACCGGACCACCATCCAAACCCGCAATCTGGCCGCCCCCGAGGCCTCCTACGAACTCGTAAAGACCATGCGCGCCTCGACGCTGGTCCTCGGCCCGCTGCTTGCCCGCTGTGGCCGAGCTCGCGTCTCGCTTCCCGGAGGCTGTGCGATCGGAGCCCGGCCGATTGACCTCCACATCAAAGGACTCGAGCGCCTGGGGGCGAAAATCACGCAGGACCACGGCTACGTGGAAGCCACGGCGGATCGCCTCCGAGGCGCCGAAATTGTCTTCGACAAGATCACCGTCACCGGGACCGAAGACCTCCTCATGGCCGCCACCCTTGCAGAGGGCGAAACCCTCATGCAGAATTGCGCCTGCGAACCTGAGGTCGCCGACCTCGCCGACCTCCTAAACAAAATGGGCGCCCATATTGAGGGCGCCGGCAGTTCCACAATTCGCGTGCAAGGCGTGACCAAACTCAGCGGGACAAAGCATCGCATCATTCCCGACCGCATCGAAGCCGGCACCTTCATCATCGCCGCAGCTCTCACCGGCGGCGATGTCAAAGTCACCAACTGCGATCCCGAGCACCTCACCGCCATCGTGCAAAAGCTTCAGGAAGCCGGAGTCAAGACCTCACATAACGCCGACTCCATACGCGTCATGGGCGATAACCCGCTCAAGGCTGCCGACGTCAACACCGAGGAGTACCCGGGCTTCCCCACTGACATGCAGGCGCAATACATGGTCGTTGCCACCCAAGCCCAGGGTACCTCCATCGTCACCGAAAATATTTTCGAGAACCGTTTCATGCACGCGCAGGAACTCGTGAGGATGGGCGCCAACATCCGCATCGAGGGCCGCCGCGCTATCGTGCGCGGTAAGACTCCTCTCAGCGCTGCCGCCGTCCTTGCCTCCGACCTGCGGGCTTCTGCCTCGCTCGTGCTGGCCGCCTTGGTGGCCGATGGCGAAACCATCATCGACCGCGTCTACCATATCGACCGCGGCTACGAACACATTGAAGAGAAACTGAAGGGAATCGGCGCGGAAATTCGCCGAATTGGAGAGATGTTTCCGAAAAAAGCCGCCGCTCCTTATCGCGGATAGCGTCGGCGCCTGGCCGGGTATTGCGAGGGCGGAGACGCCCTCGCGTCTACCGGCCAATCGATCGCATCTGGAGCCCTGATCAAGCCCTGGCCATTGCCGAACTGTTGACCTCGAAAGGCCCTGCTACCTCACCGCCGGTCGTCATCCCGATCGCGGGGTCGATAATTTTCATCGTGATCACGATCGTCCCAATCTCGCTGGTCGTGCCAGCGACGCCGATCTTCGTCCCACCACCGGTTGTTCGCCTTCCAGCAATGCTCGCGCTCTTCGTGCAATTCGTGCCTCGCTTCAGCCGCTTCCCTGCTTTGATAGCCGTAGTGTTCAATGGCCTCGTGCAATCTGTGATCGGCATGCGCGATCCGCCGCTGACAGTCGTCGTCGGCGTGCAGTTTGGGAACTCCGGCCATTGCCGTAAAAGCTGCTACGGCCAGCGCCGTTAATGCCCACTTTCCGAGAAAAAGCTTTAACCATCGATCTCCCATATATTGTTCCATCCTCCTGGGTGAGCTGATTTTGACTCCTCGGGAACGGTACCGAACTTTCCAATCGGTAGCCTATCCCTCCTTCGCCCTTCCCCCGATACCGTGAACGCCGTACTCCATCGGAGTTTTCTCCCCAGCCTTCGCCTCGGTTTCTCTACAGCATTCACCCTTGCCCGCAAGGACCTGTACCTCCGTAACTTAACAGTCGCCCGATTTCGGCATCGAATGCAGTATGGCAAACGAAATCAGTACCCTCCCCCTCGTTTACCAGTGCGCCCTTTGTGAGTGGCGCTGGATCGAGGGTCAACCGCAAACGTTCAACACCAACTTTGACGCTGTGGTGATGTTCGTCGGCGCTGGCGCCTGCCCATCCTGCAGCGGCGCTCGCGCCGCACTGCAGAAGGCCAGCTAACCAGACTTCGCGTCGTAGCTGCCCCCGCAGCTGCGACCCGAGGGCTAAGTCAAGTTTCAAGTTTCAAGTTTCGAGTTTCAGGTTTCAACTGGGCATTTTGCCGCGCCCATGTTTTCCAGTCCCACTCGAAAGTTGAATACTCTCGCAACTCACGCTTGACTAAGCTCCCACTTTTTGGATGGCCCTAACGCTGTGTGCTCGCCGGCCCGCTCAAAACTTGAAACCCAAAACTCGAAACTGCCTTTGTGCTACACTTCTGGCCGTACCTCGCGGGTCCCGCCCGCTGTGCGCACTCCAACCAGGGACCCTACCTGCGTTCCTCCTCGCAAGGGACGTGGATGGAGGAGTTGCGAGCACACCTGAGGTGTGCCGACTCCCAGTCCGCGCCCACCTCATCCAGGAGAGAAACACATGAAATTCACCAAGCTCACGCCCAATCTCGTCGTGCGCGACGTTCAGGCCGCCGTCCAGTTCTACCAGTCTGTCCTCGGCTTCCAGCCCGCCATCACGGTTCCCGACGCTCCGCCCTACGTCTTTGCCTCAGTCACATCCGGCAATGTTGAGATCTTCTTCAACGACCAGAAGGCCGTGGCCGAAGACTACCCGCCCCTCGCCAAGGATCCCCTCGGCGGCACGATGACCCTCTTTCTAGAATGTGAAGGAATCGAGGAAATTCTCGGCGCGGTAGAGAAATCCGGAGCGCGCATCGTGATGCCACTCAAGACCCAGTTCTACGGGATGCGCGAATTCGCCTTCCTCGACCCGCAGGGCTGGACCGTAACGATGGCGGAGCGAGTGAAGTGATCACTCCGAGTGGAGCGACGGGCGTCCTCGCCCGTCGCCCTCCCTCATGCAGCATGTAAGCGACCGGCTAAGCTACAATCCGTGCGCCTTCAAAATCCCCGCCGGAGACATCATGCCCACCCTCATGCAACGAGGCGTAGTCGCACTCCTCTTCGGAGCAAGCACGCTTTCTGCCCAACCCGTAATCGCGCAGACCGCTTCCCTCACTGGCCCGGTCCCCGTCGCCGAGCAACCGGCTTCCTCGCCTCCTGAGTATGTTCGGGCGGGCAAGCTGCTCGACGTTCGTTCCGGAAAGACTCTTGAAAATCAGATCATCGTTATTCGCGGCCAACGCATCGATCGCGTCGGTCCAGCCAGCGAGCAGCCGATTCCCGCCGGGGCCAAAGTTGTGGATCTATCGCAAGCGACCGTCCTTCCCGGCTTGATCGATTGCCACACCCACATCATGCTTGCCGACACCGACAACTCTCATTACGAAGAATATCTGCTGAAGGATTCCTACCAATACCGGACCATCCTTGCGACTCTGAACGTCAAGCGCGATCTCGATGCAGGCTTCACGGCCATGCGTGACGTGGAAACCGAAGGAGCCATGTATAGCGATGTCGACGTACGCAACGCGATCAATCAAGGACTCATTCCCGGACCCCGCCTGAAAGTCGCTACCCGCGGGATTTCATCCACCGGCGGCTATGAGCTCGAAGGCTACGCCCCTCAGGTGAAGGTTCCCAGCGGCGTACAGCTCGTCGACGGTCCTTACGAAGCCCGCAAAGCCGTGCGCGAACAATTCAACTACGGCGCCGACCTGATCAAAATGTACGGAAACGACCGCTATCGTTTCTTGCCCAACGGCAGGATTCTGAGTGTCGCGAATTTTAGTTTTGAAGAGGTCCAGGCCATCGTCGATGAAGCCCGCCTGAAGGGTCTCAAGGTCGCCTGCCACGCCTACGACGGCCCCGGACTGCACTACTGCATCGACGCTGGCGTCGCCTCGATCGAGCACGGCATCCAGCTCGATGACGAAGCCATCCGCAAGATGGTTGTTAAGGGCACGTACTTGGTCCCTACGTTGCAGGTGTATTGCTGCGCTCTCGAGAAGGGAGACTTAGCCATGAGCGGGGGCAAGACCAGCCGCGTGGCGATCCACGAAGCCAGTTTCAAGAAAGCGCTCGCCGCCGGTGTGAAGATCGCATTTGGCACCGATGCTGGTTCCTTTCCGCACGGAACCCAGGCGATCGAATTCGAGTGGATGACGCGCTACGGCATGTCGCCGCTCGATGCCATCCGCGCAGCCACCATCAACGCCGCCGACCTGCTCGGCTGGGCTGACGATATCGGCGCGCTCGAGCCCGGAAAATACGCTGACCTGATCGCCGTCGACGGAAACCCGCTCAGCGATATCAAAGAACTCGAACACGTGAGATTCGTCATGAAAGGCGGCGAGGTCGTTCGCAACGACTACGTGAAGTAGAAAAGAAGAGGACGTTGCATACTTACCAACGTCTCGCCTTCCGCCTGCGACTCTGCTTGGCAGGCCAGGCAAACAGGGCTATCATCCTGTGCTCGGAGGTCCTGGCCATGCGGTCCTCACTTGCACGCCGGCGACTGTTCTTGACGATCCTGCCACTGCTCCTGTCCACTGTCCTGTTCTCTGCTGTCTCCCCCTTGTCTTCCTTCGCCCAAATGCCGCAGCCCGGCGCTCCGGCAAGCGATGTGAGCAATATTCCCAAGCCTGTGATCAACACCGTGGACGACGTCGCCATGCGCAACGGTCCTGACCAGGACAGGACAGCGAAAGAGACGACCGAGAACAAAGAGGAGTCCTGTCTGCTTCCTCCACTCACTCTGATCAGCAGTCCGATCATTGATGCTGAGCAGCTGCAAGTGGGTGACAAAGCGAAGAGGGAGTATCAGCAGGCTTGCGCAGCCCTGAGACGTCATAAGAACGAAGACGCGGAAAAACATCTGCGCAGGGCCGTCCATGAATTTCCAAAGTATTCCGCCGCCTGGGTCACGCTCGGTCAATGGCTCGCTGCACAACAGCGGCCCGACCAGGCCCAACAGGCTTGCTTGCAGGCTTCAACCGCATCGCCCAGGTACATTCCCGCGTATCTTTGTCTCGCTGACATTGCGGCGCGCGGGCACGACTGGAACGAGGTATTGAAACTGAGTGAGCGAGCCCTTGAGCTTGATCCCTCACGCGATCCGCTCGCTTATGAGTACAATGCTGCGGCAAACCTGAAACTCCAGCACCTGATGGAAGCGGAAAAGAGTGGCTTGCGTGCCGTTGCCATCGATAAAGACCATCATGAACCGCGCGCGCTCTTCGTGTTGGCACAGATCTACGAGGCGAAGGGCGATACCGAAAACGAAATCAATCAGCTGAGAGAGTATCTGCAATATGCGGACAATCCCGCGGACATTTCCGCGGTGAAGAACTTTCTCCTGCAGATCGAAAATCGCAATGCCAAGGGTCGAGCCGATCAAGGCAAGGCTGGCGACAACACGGTCGGCGAAAAGTCTCCCGATGTTATCGCGTCAGCCAAGCAATCCTGGGCACCGGCAGATATCGACGAAGTCGTTCCTCCTGTCCAGTCCGACCTGCCTTGCCCCATCCAGCAGATTCTGAAACAGACCAGCGACCGCACCCAGGACCTGATCCAAAGCCTGCAGCGTTTCAGCGCCGACGAACGCATTGAACAGATCGAATTCGACAAGAACGGCAAGAGTCGAAGAGCGAACACGCAGGGGAACTACGTCGTGCAGATTGAGGACAACGCCTCACGCTATCCCGTCATCAGGGAGTACCGGGGCGGAATTAACGGGACGCATCCATCCTCAGTGGTAGACACGGGCACGGCGATATTCGCGTTGATCTTTCACCCAAGTCACATCCGCAGTTTTGATTTTCGCTGTGAAGGATTAAGTCAGTCCCACCGCTCGCCCGCATGGCAACTGCGCTTCGAGGAAAGCGCGGATCCGAATGAATCCTTCCAGGCAATACGGATCGGCGGTTCTGTCTACCTCCCCAGGTTAAAAGGACGAGCCTGGATCGCCAGGAACAGTTACGAGGTCTTGCGGATCGAAACTGACTTAGCATCTCCCATTCCGCAGATCCGTTTCGGCCTGGAGCATCTGGTTATCAACTACGCTCCCGTCGAATTCAAGAATCATTCCGTTCGGCTCTGGTTACCGGAAAGCGCGCAGCTCTATATCGCTTATCGAGGGCACCGCTACGAACTGGACCATACTTTTAGCCATTTCCAACTCTTCTCGGTTGATTCGGATCAGGCAGTCAAAGATCCCCCTCCCAACAAGGCGCCCCTACAGTTGCTTTCCGTCCAATCGGAATTGTTGGAGCCAAAGTCCAATTCGCGCTGACAGCGAGGGATGCCTCGATCTCTCCGCAGCCCGAAGGCGCCTACTCTCCCCCGCCCACAAACCGGTATCCCGACTTGTGCACCGTCACGATCAACTCCGGTCGCTTCGGATCCTTCTCGATTTTCTGCCGCAGGCTCGCCACATGCACATCCACCGTGCGCGTGAATGTTCCGGCCTCATATCCCCACACGGCACGCAGCAATTCTTCCCGCGACAACACCATCCCGGGATGCTCGACGAAATATCGCAATAACTCGAACTCCCGCGCCGACAGATAAATCGGCGCGCCCGCACGCGTCACCTTCACGTCGCGATGGTCCATCATACCGCGCGTCTCAATCCGGATCGGCCCGAACTGGTGCACCACCTGCCCGGTCCGGATGGGCGCCCGCCGCAGCAGCGCCTCGATGCGCGCCATCAACTCCTGCATGTCGAACGGCTTGGTGACGTAATCATCCGCCCCCAGCTTCAGGCCGACGATCTTGTCGACGATTTCGCTGCGCGCCGTGAGCAGCAGGATGGGCGTTCCAAGTCCCGCCGTACGGATGTCGCGACAAAGGTCCAACCCATTCCGGCCCGGAAGCATGATGTCCAGAACGATCAGATCGAAGGGCAACGACGTGGCTTTCTCGTATCCCTTCTCCCCATCGGTGACAAAATCAACCTCATAGCCGTCTTTGCGCAGGCGATCGCTCAATGCCATGCACAACGCTTCTTCGTCTTCTACCAACAGAATGTTTTCCTTCATAGCTGTGCCACTCGCTCTACTGCGTTCTCAGCTCCGACAACCTGACTGGCCGGCAAATGCAACGTGAACCGGCTTCCTACTCCCACCTTACTCACAACCGAAATCCTTCCCCCCATGGCCTCCGCGATACTCTTGGCAAGCGGCAGTCCGAGTCCCGTCCCGTGAATCTGCGCCGCCTTCACCACCGGGCTCCGGTAGAAGGGCTCGAAGATCTGCTGCAGCTCCGAAGCATCAATCCCGATCCCGTGATCTTCCACGCTGATGCGCACCTCTTCTCCATACGGCACGTCCTCGCCCCCGCGAAATGCGCGAATGGCAATGCTGGGATGGCTGCCTCCGTACTTCACTGCGTTCAGCACGAGGTTCTGCAGACACTGGCAAATCGCGGAGAAATCTCCCATCACCGGCGGCAGATTCGACTCGATACTTTTCTCCACTGTGAAGCCTGCCTCTTCCGCCAGCTCGCGCGTATTGGTGAGTACTGACTCGATGATCGCCGACGTCTGCAGCGGCCGCAGCGCATACCGGTGCCGCCCTTCGTGCGTCGACGCAAATAGCAGAATCTGATTCACCAGTTCGGTCAGCTGCCGGCTGTGATGCCCAATCACCGACCCGTACTTGGCCAGCTTCTCTTTCTCGTCGACCACCCCGTCGGCAATGTTTTGTGCCGAAGCGCAAATCACGGCCAGCGGCGTCCGCAACTCGTGCGAAACCGAAGCGACAAAATCCATCTGCATCTTTGCCAGCTTCAGCGCGCTTAGCATTTTACTTCTCTGGATCACCCAAACTGAGGCGATGGCGAACAACAACGTGAAGCAAAGCACCCCGACCAACCGTAGCACCGATCGGCGCGATGACAATCCCACCACCTTCAATTGCTCCGAAGCTTGCTCGTCATAGAGCCGCTTTACTTCCTCCAGGTCCTGGCGCACTCGATCAAAGGACGGCACGCCTCCGGTCAGGTCCATATCGACCGCTTCCTTGGTGCTGCCTTCCAGAATCGATGCCAGCACTTCGTCGCGCACCTTCAGGTAGGCCGCCCAGTCCCGTTGCAGACGCTTCCCCAACTCCAGTTCCCGCGGTATATGCGCCCCCGCCAGATACTGCGCAATACCTTCGGTCACCAGTCCATCTGCCTTCCGCGATTGATCCGCGTATTCCACCTGCAGATTGCTATCATTCGTCGTGAGAGCATACAGCGTGCTACGCCGCGTCTCCTGGGCTTCGTACTGCAATTCGCCGATCTGGCGAAGGCCCTGCACCGATCCCGCATACATGCGCTGCGCCTGGTCCGTGGCCGTGTGCAGGTCTCCGATCATGAACACCCCCACGGCTATGACCACGCAGAACACCATGAACAACAGCAAGCTCGAGCTGTGCCGCGCGATTTGACTTGACGCGGCTTGCAGAAGCCTCTGAAATGCGCTCCTGCTCGCCTTCGCGTTATGACTTGCTTCGCTCATACCTACTTCGAATCCCGCGCTTCAAATCGCAGCGGATATTCCGGGTCGTCGACCCCGTGCCCGTTGATCCGAATGACCTTCACCGTCCCGTCGACGTCCGAAGCCCGTACGTACCCGATCGCTCCGGGCACGTTGAATACAAACTTGCGTACCCCTGTCGGACTCGACAGTGTCTTCGGCGACACAAACACTTCGCCCGTGAACAGGCCCTGCAGAAAATGACGGCTGAACTCGGTCTCATTCATCCGGCAGATATCTCGCAGAATCGCTTTCCGCTCCGGCACTCCCGGATCCATCATGACCAACGTGATCCGGCGACCATTCGGCCAGTGACTCCGTTCTCCAAGGAACACGGTTCGAAGTTCCTTTAGGGTGATGTCATCAATCGTGTTCGTCTGGTTGACGATGATCGCGAGATTCTGGTCTGCGCTGGCTTGTGCCGCTGGAGACGGGTCACCCTTGGCTGTCCCCGGAGACACCTCCAGCAACAGCATCGCGGCCCCTACCATCGTTAACAGTGCCAGCAGTCGGCGCATTCCGTGGCCTCTCAGAACGTGAATCCCAACTGCAACGTCAGCCCGTTATAAGACTGTATGTGGCGTGCGATGTTGTAGTCATACTGGAGCTTCAGTGCGACCGATTCGCTCGCGTCATAGCGCATACCGAATGACGGCCCTTCGATCCTCCCCACATCGGGGAAGATTGGCTCGCGGTCCGAACCATTGATGTACTGGTAGCGGAAGTACGGCTGGTAGGAACCGAACCGTTTCGCGATTTGGGTGTAGAAACCCGGAGTGTTGAACACGTGCGAGCTTCCGTCGGGCCCGTGCCGCACCAACACCACCTCGTTCAGCCACTCGAATTTCGGCAGCATGTAGACTGCGTGCGCCGCCAGAATCGTCTCGTCGACCCGAGGCTGGCCGAGCGGCATCAGCCGGTCGTGATAACCGGAGAATCCCACCTGCAATCCGCGGATCGCATCCGGCCGCGCGAACAATGCCAGGTTGACAGCTTTGTAGTTGTTCTCGTCTACTTCGTTCTGCACTGGTTCATCGGTCAACGGACTCCGTGATGCGCGCCCGTTCCCGATCTCAGCAACGTAGTGCAACCCCAGCGAACCCGATGGGATCCTTCCCGAGGCTGACACTCCAACATTGTGAATCGGAAGAATTCCACCGGTATCTTCGAATTGAAACAGCAGCGGGCGCCCTGTCGTCGTCTGGAACCATGTGCTGTGATGATAGGCCGTGTTGTAGAACCCGATTGCGGTGTGATACCGCCCGAACGCAAGATTGAAATAGTCGTTGTACGAGTATTGCAGCAGGTAGCGCTCGACATCGACGCCGAATTCGTTCCTTCTGCCTCCCGGCACGTTATAAAAGTTATCTGGTCCAGATTCAAATACGATTTCTCCCAGGAACTTGAATTTCTCCGAAATATCCGAGGTTACGAACAGGTTCAATTGCCCCAGGCTGAAGGTGTTCGTATTCCCGCGCTGGTCTGTACCGTGAAAATCCACGTCTCCGAAGCCGCGTATCCGGAGAAGCGTCTTGCTCATGTCCATCCGCTCGGGTTCGAGGTGCTCGCTTTCCTGCTCGGGCTCGGGCGTCTGCGCCGCAGTCTGAGGAGCTGCCTGCGGAGCCGTTGCCGGACCCGCCGCGGGTCCGGACGGAGGATGAACCGTCATGGCCGTCTCCGTGCGCGCCGCGCCGGCGTGCGTCCCTTCCAACTGCGCGACTCTCGACTCCAGCCGCTCGATTCGCTCCAGCAGCATCTGGATTGTCTGCTTATCCGTATTCGCTTCGGCCGCATTCTGGGCGCGAAGGCAGGGCGCGCTCACCGCCATTCCCAGCGCAACTATCAATACTCGTTTCCCCATGCCGTGCACAGTTTGTGCGAGTAACCGCAGCGGCAAAAAAATGCGGAACTTCATGCCGACCTCCTCAGGACTCAAGCCATCGCAACCGCGAGCCGGTCTGCTTCGCCCGACTCGCAAACGACGCTGCGACGGAACACAATTAGCCCGATCGAATGGAATGTGCGTGCTGGGCATCGAACGGAAACTGGGGGATCCTTGGCTGGGGAGGCAAGTCAGAAGGCCAAGTCACGTAGCTGCCGCCAGGCTCCTTGAACGCCACGTCCGGTCCCAACTCAGCCCGGAAGATCGAGTCAAACCTCTTTGACCCTAAGGCACCATGGAGCCCCGGCAGTGTCGTGACTTCGACGCCGCACATGCGTTGGGATTATCGCATTCCCGGCCCACGGATCATAGCCTTTACGAGTTCCAACGTAGGTTCCGGGGCCGGTCAGATGGCAAGCGCCGCGAGGGCGGGAGCGTGAAGAGAAACCAAGCGCCAGAGGCGCGGAGAAAAGTAGGGACGGTCACCCGCAGGTTGTCGATATCTCGAAAGCCTTGAAGTATGTTTCTTGGGTGCTTAGCGAGCCTTGGCGCTCTTCGTGATTAAAGACTTTTCTCAGCAGGCGGTTTCTGCCGAAGCATTTCCCCCCACCGCTCCGCAATCTCCTTCACCAGGAAACCCATCTTCGGATGAGAAGGCTCCAAAGCCACCGGCACGCCGTATCGCCGCAGTTCCACGGAGGTCACCGGACCGATCGACCCCACCAAGGTTTGCCGCAAAGCGGCGATTGCCTCATCGCGCAGTTTCATCCGCTCCGCGATTTCCAGCAGATGCTGGAGCTGCACCGAAGACGTAAACAGGACCACCTCCACCTCGCGCCCGGTCAGCGCCCGCACCGCCGACTCGATCGGCCCAACATCTTCCGGGAGCGCCCACTGATACACTCGCAGCGCAATCGCTTCAGCGCCACGCTCCGTCAATCCAGCCAGCAACTCCGGATTGGAAACTCCGTATTCCTGCACCGCGATTCTCCGCCCCTTCAGCGGTACCAAAGCCGCATTCTCATCCAGTGCCTGAAGAATCTCGCGCCACGTATTCGGCTCCGGTACCGCCAGCGTGACCGGAACGCCCAGCTCTCGCAGAGCCGCAACCGGCTTCGGCCCGCGCGCCACTACCGAAATCCGGCGCAATGCCGCGACAAACTCCTCTCGCGGACATACGGCCTCCGCTTGCACTGCCAGGATTCGAGTACCCACTCCGGTGAGAAAGAGGATGCTGTGGAATCGCCCATCGAGCAGCGCGCGTGTGAAATTCGCGACTTCGGCATTCGCGCCGAGGGCGACTTCCTGCGTCGATGGCGCAACCACCGGCTGGCCGCCGTTGTTCGATATGAGTTGAGCCATCTCGCGGGCGCGGCGGCTCTCCAATGTCAGTACCCGCGCACCGCCAAATCCTTCCTTGCGGTCTTGCATGCCACCCAGACTATCAACGTCCGGCCATCATGTCATGCAATCCGAGCAGCTTCTGCCGGGAACGCCGCGCCCACATTGGACGATTCCATCGTCTCTTCGCGTGCGGGTAGCTTCGCGTGATAAGTCGCATAGAAGACCCATGCCGTCAGTACCACGCCAGCGACGATATTCCCGACCGTAACTGGAATCTGATTCCACAGCCACCACTTTCCGATCGACACCGGCGCACCCAGCAACATGCCCGCGGGAATCACGTACATGTTGACGATGGAGTGCTCGTACCCATGGGCAAAGAACGTCATGATCGGCAGCCACATCGCCACAACCTTCCCGATCGTCGAACGCGACGCCAGCGCCAACACCGCTCCCAGCGTTACCATCCAATTACACAGAATTCCTTTCACCACGGCCGTCATCCAGCCCTTCGTGCCCATCGCCATGTAGGCGACCGTCTTCTTCTGTGCGGCCTGCCGCACCAATTCTCCCAGGGCTCCACCATCGGACGTGCCCCAGTTCGTGATCGCGACATAAAACAGCACGGCATAGAGAACGCTGCCTAACAAGTTTCCGAGGTACACCCAGCCCCAGTTCCGAAGTATTCCGCTCATCCCGAATTCGCCTGTCATGGCGCCCAAGGGCAGCAGGGCAAAATTCCCTGTTGCCAACTCCATGCCCAGCAGCACCAGCATTACAAATCCCGCCGGAAACAGAATCGCACCCACAATCGGAGGCAAGCCCTGCGAAACCACGATGAACGCAAGCGAAGTCGCGTAGCCCAGCAAAGCTCCGGCCAGAATTCCTCTCAACAACAAATCACGGACGGACAAGTCCACCTTTTTCGCTGCTACTTTCAATGCCTCGGCAATGATCTCGTTTGGCTTTACGCAGTCCACTGAACCTCCCTCTGCAATGGCGGTTGTAAATTGTTCTGCTATTCCGGAGAACTCGTTCGGGGCTCTTCTGATGTCTGCCTCTCACCCGCGGTGGATGCAGGCTCTGGTATTCCGGCTTCGCTCCAATTGGATGTTTGCGCCGGATCCGCCAGCGGATCGTATCTCCTGATCACGTCTGCTACGACATCCGCCAAGGTCTCATCGCAAGGCGTCATTTCCACAATCTCTCGCCCAGCCGCGGCATGGGGGCCGGTCCTCCCGCCCACATAGATCGCGACCGCATCCACCACCTTCCCGTCGATCTTCGCCTTCAATCCCCGAAAGCCAACATCCGCCGCCTGGTGATTGCCGCACCCCGCCGGACATCCCGACCAGTGAATCTTCAGCGGGGAGCCCGTTGTACCCAGACAATCTTCCAGACTCGCGGACAACTTTGCCGCTTCACCCTTGGTATCGATCTGCGCGAGGTTGCAGAAATCCGTTCCCGTACACACCACCAACCCGCGCCGAACAAATGACGGCGCGGGAGTAAACGTCTGCAGCAAGTCTTCCTCCAGCAGTGCATCGATGCGCGCCGCGGCCACGTTGGGAATAATCGCGTTCTGTCCCGTAGTCAGCCGCACCTGTCCGTCGCCGTATTCATCGGCCAAGCGCGCCAACTCGGAAAGCTCGTCTGGATTCAGCCGCCCCACCGGAACGCACAGCCCCATGGATCGATACCCCGGCTGGTTCTGCAAGGCCTCGCCCAGATGATCCGTCGTGTGCGCTGCCCGTACGTCGCGCCCCGCCGAAGGCAGCTCGCGTTCAAGACGCTGGCTCAGTTCCGCGCGCAGCCGGGCAATTCCCCACTCCTCAATCAAAAACGCCAGGCGACATTTCGAGCGCGCCTCCCGCGGACCGTGATCGCGATAGATGCGCACCAGCTCCGCCACCAGCCGCGCCGCTTCTTGCTCGCTCACGAAGACGTCCAAGGGCGACACAATCGTGAACCCTCCCGATCCCATTTTTCCGCCCACCAGTACATTGAAACCGGGGCGGTCGTAGCGCAGCGCAGGCACCAGCGCCACGTCCTGCGATTCATTGTGCGTGCAGTTCTCGAGACATCCGGTAATCGTGATGTTGAATTTTCTGGGTAAGTTTGTGAACTCCGGATTGCCATCCGTTCCCACCAGCATCCGATCCAGTTCAAACAACACCGGCGAAGCATCAAAGAGTTCGTTCAGCGCCAGCCCAGCCAACGCGCAACCATTAATATTGCGGACATTGTCCATCCCGGTCTGCAGTGAATGCAGATCCACCCCGCGCAGCTTTTCCCAGATTTCCGGCACGCTCCCCAGGGGAAATCCACGCAACTGGATCTGCTGTCTGGTAGTGATATCCAGCACACAGTTGCCCAGTCGCAATGAGAGATCCGCGATCGCCCGCAGCTGACTGCTATTCGTAAATCCGTTGGGCATGCGGACTCGCATCATGAATCGTCCTGGCGTCGGCTTACGGAAAAACACGCCTACCCACTTCAGGAGATCCTTTTCTGCCGTCGTTAACGATTCGTGGCCCTTTTCGATAAGGCTGGCCAGATCTTCGCGAATGCGCAGCCCATCGCCATCCTTCAAAGCTTTGCAAGCCTCAATCGCGTTTGTTCCCGGACGCACACTGACCTCCCACGACAAGGAAGATGGCATCCACTCATAACGAATCGATCTCCCCAACGGAAATCAAAACTATTTATGAGTCCTATCATTTTTTAAATAGATCGTGATAAATGCCCGAAAACTCGGAAATGGAAGGAGTCGGCCAACTTCTTCGATGAGCGCCATCAATTCTTTGCGTGCGCAATATCTCACAACCCGACGTGCTGACCGTCAGGGCATCTCGGTGCGTCCCCGTTACCTTGTACGGATGTCGCCAACCCGGCACCGCTGAAGTAACGAGTCTCGCGAATCACTCCCTGGGCTCTAACAAAACTGAAGAAGGGCGGGCTAAGAACAGACGGGCCGAACCTGGTGAAGCTTGCGGCCAACTAAGCTGGAGATGCGACGATTGGGGCCTCGACTGACATCAACGCCAAGTTGCCACAATAGAAAGGCCGCGGATCCAAGCCGCGGCCTTCCTTCTGCGATAAGTTTCAAATTCTAAGTACTAGTTCTTTGCTGTCTTCCTGACCGTAGTGAGTCGTTAGCCGAACGGAGTCGAAGGACCCGGCCACAACTGGTACCCTGCAACGCGGCGGAGAGCATTTTCACCGCGGACCGATCCTACCGCCGGCCGCCATGCCCGCCGTGACCACCGTGCCCACCACCGCGCCCATTGTGCCCGCGTCCACGTCCGCCACCACCACGGCGTCTTCCACCACCACCGCCGCCACCGCCCGGACGCGGTCCGCGATCCTGTGCTCGCTCCACTCCCACGACCGGCGCGGCAGCATCGTCGCGATTAAAGTTCGGCTCATCTCCTTCTTCGAAATCCGCGCCGCCTTCAATAGTGACCGGAGCGGCCACCGGTGTCGCTTCCACGGGAGCTTCACCGCCACCCATCTTCGCGCGCTGCTCCTTGAGCACTGCTTTACGCGAAAGCCGGATGCGGTTGCCTTCCACCGCCAGCACCTTCACCAGCACCTGGTCGCCTTCTTTCAATTCGTCGCGAACATCCTTGATCCGGTGCTCGGCGACTTCACTGATATGCAGCAGTCCATCGGTCCCCGGCAGAATCTCAACAAACGCTCCGAAATCCGCCAGGCGCGATACCGTCCCCAGATACGTCTTCCCAACCTCCGCCGTCGCCGTGAGGTCGCCAATAATCTGCAGTGCCTTCGCCGCTGACACCTGGTCGTTCGACGACACATTCACTTTGCCTGAATCTTCCACGTCGATCTTCACGCCTGTCTGCTCGATAATGCTCCGAATCATCTTTCCGCCCGGTCCGATCAGATCCCGAATCTTGTCCACTGGAATCTGCAGCGTGTAGAACCGCGGAGCAAAGGCCGAAACCGCCTCGCGATGTCCCGGCAGCACTCCTTCCATCTTCTCCAGGATGTGCATCCTTCCCCGCTGCGCCTGCGCCAGCGCCTCGCGCATGATCTGCGGTGTGATGCCGGCTACCTTGATATCCATCTGCAAGGCGGTAATTCCCTTGCGCGTTCCGGCGACTTTGAAATCCATGTCGCCGTAATGATCTTCCGCCCCGGCGATGTCGCTCAGGATCGCGTACTTGTCGCCTTCCTTCACCAGTCCCATGGCCACGCCTGCCACCGGAGCCGCCAAGGGCACTCCTGCATCCATCAGCGATAACGCCGCCCCGCAGACCGTTGCCATCGATGACGACCCATTGGACTCCAGGATGTCCGAGACCACGCGCATCGCATAAGGCCATTTCTCTTCCGAAGGCAAAACCGCCGAAAGGGCCCGCTCCGCGAGCGCCCCGTGACCAATTTCTCGCCGTCCGGCGCCGCGCAGAAACTGAACTTCACCAACGGAAAACGGAGGGAAGTTATAGTGCAACATGAAACGCTTCTTGGCCTCGCCCTCGAACGCCTCCAGCCGCTGCTTATCGTCGGCCGTGCCCAGTGTGGTGGTGACCAGTGCCTGCGTTTCGCCGCGCGTGAAGATTGCCGACCCATGCGTGCGTGGCAGCACTCCCACCTCAATCCAGATGTCGCGAATCTGATCAAACGCGCGCGCATCCGGACGCCGCCTTTGCTCGGTAACTTGCTCGCGGAAAATCCGCTCGCGCAACACCTCGTAATAGTTCTTGAGTTTCTTGCGCGCATCCTCGTCGTCCTCGGGAATCTCCGCTTCCAACCCTTTGCGGATATCCTTCACCAGCGTGTAGCTCTCCGCCTTGGGATGCTTCGCCGTGTCCAGCGCATCGGTCAGACGTGCTCCCACCTTGGCTTTCAGATCGTCGAAATACTTCTGATCGAACTCCGGGGCCTCCACGTCACGCTTGGGCTTACCCACCTTTTCGCGCATTTCGTTGATAGCCGCGCAGATCTTTTTGATCTCGCTGTGTCCATAGTCGATCGCATCGACGACCGTCTCTTCCGGAACTTCCTTGGCGCTCGACTCGATCATCACGATCGCATCCGCCGAGCCGACCACCATGATGTTGAGCAGGCTGTCGCGCATTTCCGCGTACGTCGGATTCGTAATGAACTTGCCATCCACGTAACCTACCCGCACCGCGCCCACCGGGCCGAGGAAGGGGATGTCCGAGATGGTCAACGCGGCGGAAGCGCCGTTAATGGCGGCCACGTCAGGATCGTTCTCCGTGTCGGCCGAAAGCACGAACGCAATCACCTGCGTCTCGCACCGGAACCCCTCGGCGAACAATGGCCGTACCGGCCGGTCGATCATGCGGCTGGTCAGAATTTCGCGCTCGCTGGGACGTCCTTCGCGCTTGATAAATCCGCCGGGAATCCGGCCGCCGGCATAGGTGTACTCGCGGTAATCCACCGTGAGCGGAAAGAAATCAATCCCCTCGCGCGGATCAGGGTTCGCCACTGCGGTCGCTAACACCACGTTGTCGCCGATCCGCACCACGGCCGAGCCATGCGCCTGCTTGGCAATCTTGCCAGTTTCAAATGTGAGGGTTTTACCGCCGGAGAGTTGAACGCTAATTTCGGTTGCTTCTGGTTTCATGTTTCAATCCTTCTTTGGGCAGGAGGCGTCGGTCGCACAGGACCGTACGCGCAAGATAAGCTTGTGCCAATAAAGTTCGAGCGGTGGACGGCAGACACGTTCCAACAATTCCTTGATTTCGCTCCTGCGGCCCTCCAGGGCGGCGGAACGAAAGGCGAGGTGCCGCGCACATACACTACTCCCGCGCGGCGTTCAGCATTCCTTACTTACGGATGCCAAGTTTCGTGATGACGCCCTTGTAGCGCTCCGAATCGTACGCTTTCAAGTAGTCGAGCAGGCGACGGCGCTTGCTGACCAGCATGAGTAGACCCCGGCGTGAACCGTGATCCTTTTTATGCGTCTTGAAGTGCTCCGTCAGATGTCCAATGCGCTCGCTTAGCAGCGCGATCTGTACTTCCGGGCTGCCCGTATCCGTGGCATGCGTCGCATAGGCGTCAATGAGGGATTTCTTTTGCTCTCTGGCTAGCACTAACCTGATGCACTCCTGTCTTCTCAGTTTCGATTTTTCTTTGTAACGTCCTTGAGAGTAACACGTTAGCGACAAACGTGTAAAGCAGTCCAGCTCTGCGATCCGCAATCAAACATGAATGCAGCCGAACGCAGCTCGAAGTTTCAGCAATAAGAAAATCATTCGGCGAGCCGAACCAACCGGGGTGACCGGCTGATCGGGCGAGCTTGCGCAGGTACTCCTCAAACGCACGGCGGAAATCGTGGGAACCCGCTATTATTTATCTTGAGCACTCGAGTTCCGGTGGGACGATGTTCCATCCATCCTGCCCGCTGGGTTCGAGGTAAGAACATCTAATCATGCTGTCAGGCCGGAGAAGTAAGGAACTTGATCAACTCGAACGACTGCGAGGATCGGAGCTTCTCGTCGGCTTTGACCAAGGAAACACATAATCGTGCGCTGCCCCCATTGTGGCAATGAAAATCCCGGCGACCACCGCTTCTGCGGAATGTGTGGCAAGCCGCTCCCCGACCCCGCCGCCGAGATCTCCTCTCCGGTCCCCGAGCGCGCTCCACGCCACGAGCCGGCGGGTGCTGCTCCTGCCTACACGGGTGGAATCTTCAACCTCGGCGCGCCTTCTGATGCTCCCTATCAGAGTCTTGACTATCTGCTCGACGACGAGGACGAACCTAAATCCCATACCGGGCTTATTCTTTTCGGACTGGTAGCGCTGGCCCTCGTCGTCGGCCTCGGCTATCTCCGTTTTCGTAACGTAGGCTTCCCCTTCCCAAAGCCTCGGTCGACAGCCTCGCAGACTGCGCCCACGCCTAGTCCCGCGGATTCCGCCGCCCCCGCTCCTGATCAACCGAACGCACCCGCCGCCCAGCCCAGCGCCCCCGCACCCAGCACTCCGCCGCCTAGTACGCCAGCGGGCTCCACTCCAGCACCCAGTCCGGCACCCGCGAATCCAGCACCCTCGAATCCGGTGCCCGCTCCCGGCGCTTCCCCGAGCACCCCAGCGGAATCGAATCCAGCGACAACTCCAGCGAATGCCGCTCCCGCTGAATCGAATGCGCCAGCGCCCGATAGCACGAACAATAAGAGTTCGGACAAAGAATCCGAAGCACCTGCTGCTGAGGCTCCCGCGCCTGCCAAATCTGCCGAGGCAGTTCCTGCCAAGCCCAAGCCGAAACCCTCTCCGAAGCCTGCTCCCAAACCGTCCGACAACGTCGTGCTCGGCGAACAGTACCTCTACGGACGTGGTGGCGTGCCCCAGAATTGTGAACGCGGCCTGCATTACGTAAAGCCTGCTGCCGATCAATCCAATCCCAAAGCGATGATCACGATGGGCGCCCTCTACGCCACGGGCCACTGCATCTCCCGCGACCTGCCGACCGCGTATCGCTACTTCGCGCTCGCTCTCCGCCTGGACCCAGAAAACGGGCCCCTCCGCCAGAACGCTGAAATGGTCTGGAAACAAATGACCGCGGAAGAGCGCAAGCAGGCGATCCGCCTCACGCAGTGATAATGGCAGCAATGATTCCTCTGCAAGATCCAGAATTCAGGACGTCGTTCGGCGTTGTTACAAATGCCATCGCCGACACGAACGCGTAAACAACAAGGCGGACCGATCCTTCTACCCCAACGCCATGCCCTGTGCTACCGTATCGCGGAATGAAGGAGTCTGCGATGTCCACGCCATTTTCCCGCCGCGAAATTCTGCAGAAATCTCTCGCCCTCGGCACGCTCGTGATCGCTTCCTCCCACGGCCCGTCCGCCATGCTTCATGCCCTCGAACAGAACGAACAATGCAAGCCCACTCCGCCAAACGACCTCGGGCCTTTCTACAAACGGCTCGCTCCCGAAACCGCCAGCCTGCGCGCACCCGGCGACCCCGGCATGCCGCTTGCGGTCTCTGGCCGGATCTTAAATACGCGTGGTGAGAAGCTTTCTGGCGCAGTCCTGGAAGTCTGGCAAACTAACCATGTCGGCCACTATGACGTGGAAGGTTACCGCTATCGCGCCAAGCTGATCGCCGATGCCTCGGGTGCCTACAAATTCGACTCAGTGGTCCCCGGACACTATCCTGACCGCGTGTGCCAACACATCCACTATCTCGTTACCGCGCCCGGTCACAAGCCGCTCGTCACCCAACTTTATTTCGCCACCGACCCGGTCTTCGAGGGTGATCCCGACAAGAACTTTTCCCGCGATCCCCTCATCCACAGCCGCGAGCTCGTGCGTCCCGTAACCCTTGCGGGTGACCCGAAAGACATCATTGCCAAAGTGCAATTCGAGCTGTGCCTGGAGCGCGCATGAGACGTTTCTTCCTTGAATTGATCGCGGTATTCACGCTGGCACTCTCAGCGCTCGCGGCCGACTCGCCAACTCTTCGTCAAACCTTCCCGCTGCCTTCCGGCGTCAGCACTGCTTTCACAGCGGTCTCCCCGAACGGCCAACGCGTCGCCGCCGCTTGCAGCGACGCAAAAATTCGCCTTTGGGACATCGCCTCCGCCTCTCTCCAGAACACCCTGGATCTGAAGGGGGAGCGTCCGAACATCATCCGCTTCTCTCCGGACGGCGCACTCCTCGCGGCTGGCGGTTCGGATGGAACGCTACGCGTCTGGGATTCCTCCGGCGCATTGCGTTATGACCTCAAGCTTGCTGCTGAAATCGATGCCATCGCCTTTTCCCCCGATGGCACTCGCATCGCGGCCGCGCCCAATGGCCTACCCGTTGAGATTCGGGAGCTCGGGGCGAATAAACTTCTCGCTTCGCTTCCTGCGACGTTCAGCGGGTCCGCATCCCTCGCTTTCTCGCGCGATGGGCGCTGGTTCGCCAGCGCCGACACCGACACTGAAATCCGCATATTCGATGCCCGCGACTTCACGCTCCATGCGCGTATTACCGGGCTGTTGCTGGAACCGCTGGCTCTCATTTTCTCGCCCGACGGTAGCCGCATCATTGCAGGCGGCGCAGATGGAGTTATCACTTTGATCGAAACCAACACCGGCAAGATCGTGAAGTCACTCCCCAAGCAGGCCGATGTCGTATTTGTCCTCCGCGCTTCTCCCGACGGCAAATCCGTCGCGGCTAGTTATTTCAATCCCGACCAGATGTCCGCGCCCGGTCGCTTATTGATTTGGGATGCGATCACAGGATCTCTACGCAGCACCGTTTCAACGACCGAAGGTGGATTCAACGACGGAGACTACCTCCACGACGGCACCCTCCTGCTCACCAGCAGCTCCGAAAAAGAGCTGAAAATCTGGTCCATCCGTTAATTCGGCCGCGCGTGCATTCTGATCCAGAGCGCTCGTCCCAGGAACCTATCGCAGCGCTTGCCAGAACACGGTGCCTCGCGATTAACACGCGCCAGCCGCGAAGCGGCGACAGTCATTAGCCCCGGGCGTAAGCCCGGGAAAGCTTCGCATCACGACCAAGCCCCGGAGTGGCGACAGCAACGCGAGCGCGAGCCTAAAGCGCCGCAATTCAAAAATCTGCAACCGCGCAACCTTCGCGCGCTTAACACTTCCGCCGCCCCCAAAAAAAGCCCCACTCCCTCGCGGGAATGAGGCCAAATACTCACAAGCTACCTCAGCTTCAACGCCCAGGCTCCCAGCCCGTGGGTTGCCGCATATAGCACGCGGGCTCCCGGCACGATTGTCAGCCCGGAAACTTCCACGTTCGGCATGGCGCCGGCCGCCAGGTTCCATTGCGTAAAGCCGCCGAGCCTCTTGTACACGCCGAAATCACTCGACACATACAGATACAAAACTGAAGCCCAGGTCCAGATGCGCTTCGATGAGAAGGTGAACAGACTTCGGAGGATGAAAGCAAATGCGGCATGGACTCCGCCCGCCCGCCCGGCAAGCGCTAGCCATGAGCGCCAGTCGATAGTATGCACTCTCCCTGAAAGACTCCGTCTGCCACGCTACGCACTCGTTTTGCGCAGATGCAAAAGCTCGCCCCCCGAACTGATGGCCCGAAAGTGTGGGAACTCTGGCACGTTCGTGCCATTCTCAAGTACCTTAGGAGGCCTTAGATTCCCTCTTGAGCAGCACTTGGGGGAGGGCTGTTCGGGCGAGCGTCCCGTGACTCTTTGAGTCTGGGACGTTTCGTTTTTTGGACTCAACGGACGCCCTGGGAACTCTAGCCCTGGCAGACCATTTTCAAAGCCGCAATCTGGAATCTAAATTCTGCAATCTGAGATCTGCAATCCAAAACTCGCGTCCGGTCTATGCAATAAAAAAACCGCGACCGAAGCCGCGGGTTGAACTGCACTCTCAGCGAGCCTACGCCCGCATCTTCTCTCCAAAGTCCTTCTCGAACTTCCTCAACTTCGGCGCGATCACAAACTGGCAGTAGGGCTGGGCCCGATTGTTGTCGTAGTACTCCTGGTGATACCCCTCGGCCACATAAAACGTCGACGCCGGCTCCACGCTCGTTGAAATCGGCTCCGGAAATGCCTTCGCCTCGTTCAGGGCGGCAATCGTGTCCTCGGCCTCCTGCTCTTGCTGCTTTGAGGTGAAGAAGATAACCGACCGGTACTGCTCGCCCACATCATTGCCTTGCCGGTTGACCGAGGTCGGATCGTGAACGGCGAAAAACACCTCCAGGAGATCGCGATACGCAATCTCGTTGGGATCGAACTTCACGCGCACGACTTCCACGTGGCCGGTGTCGCCATTGCAGACTTGCCGATATGTCGGATTCTCGACCTGGCCGCCCATATACCCAGACACGACCTCTCTCACCCCGCGCAGCCGTTGAAACACCGCCTCAATACACCAAAAACATCCGCCGCCAAAAATCGCTGTCTCTTCCTTTGTCATGGCCATTGGATGTCCACCTCCCCTCGAAAGTTCCAGCATGCGAGAGGATCTAACTATAAAGCATGATGGAGGGACGGGGCGTCCCTGCGCGTCCGGCGGGCGAGGACGCCCGCCGCTCCATTCACTCTGCGTCTTTTTCCCGCAACTGGCTGCAATGAAAAGCCGGGCTCCAGGCCGGGCCAAAAAACGAAACGTTAGACCTCAACGGTGATCCCGCCGATCGTCGTCTCGATGCTCATCGCGCATATGACACCGCTCGCGCGCTTCATCGAGCTGCCGCCGCCGGTCCTCCGCCTGGCGGCTGTGCTCGCCATGCTTGCGAATCGCCTTATCCAGATTTTGCTCCGCTTTTTGTATATCCCGGCGACAGCGCTCATCCTGGTCAGCATGAGCCGGAAGCGCTGTCCCAGCTAGCAATGACGCCCCCAATAGAGCGCCCAGAATCGTCTGCCCCAGCATCTTCTTTCCAATCATTCCAATCCTCCGTTCGTAACAGCAACAGTTGGATGGCACGCTGAGCATTTTCGAATTAAGATATATTTATATTTCTAACGAACATAACGCTGTACTCTTCTAGTACCGTCATCCTGGCCGAAGTGAAGCACCAGCCGAACAAAGTCGAAGGACCCCGCGTCTGCACACGTTACCGACCGCCTTAAGGTTTTTGTTTCAACAGCTCGGAAGCCCCCTCCCCTCGCTGCACCCGGCTATGAAACCGGCCATACCCAAAATAAATCCCCATCCCAATCACCAACCACACGAATAACCGCAGCCACGTCACCGCGGTTAAACTGAGCATCAGCATCAACGAAATTACAATCCCCAAAATCGGCACAAGCGGCACCAACGGCGTCTTAAACGGGCGCTGCAACCCCGGATTGCGCCGCCGCAAAATCCAAACTCCCGCGCACACAATCACAAACGCCAGCAACGTCCCAATGCTCACCATTTCGGTCAGCACATCGATGGGCAGAGCCGCCGCCAGCACCGCCACAAACAGACCCACCGTCAAGGTCGAAATCCACGGCGTCCGAAAGCGCGTATGCACCGCACTGAACAACCCCGGCAACAACCCATCCCTCGACATCGAGAAAAATACCCGCGACTGCCCCAGCAACATCACCACGATCGTGCTGGTCAGGCCCATGAGCGCCCCGACCTTCACCAGCAAGCTCCCTCCCCGCGCTCCCGTCGAGTCAATTCCAATCGCCAGTGGATCCGGTACATTCAAGTTCGCGTAATTCACCAACCCCGTCAGCACGCCCGCCACCAGGATGTAAAGCACCGTGCAGATCACCAGCGAACCCAGAATCCCGATAGGCATATCTCGCGCCGGGTCCCGAGCTTCCTGCGCTGCCGTCGACACCGCATCAAATCCGATATAGGCGAAAAAAATAATTCCCGCGGCCCGCAGCACACCCGAAATCCCGTACTGCCCAAAACCCTTGTTTGGCGGGATAAACGGATGCCAGTTCATCGCCATCAACTCGCGATGTTGCAGCAGATAATGCCCGCCGATCCACAGAAATATCAGCAACACCGCTACTTTGATCGCCACAATCGCATTATTGAAATTCGCCGACTCCTTGATCCCGATCACCAGAATGAGCGTGCAGCCGGTGATCGCCAGAAATCCCAACAAATTAAAAGCCCCATTTGTATGCGGGAGCGTCGCCGGATCAATCCCCAGCGTCTTCAATTTCGGGACGATTCGCGCCACGTTTTCCCAGTGATTGTTGTAGTAAAGAAATTCGTCCCAGTGCGTGCCCGCAATCGACGCCGGAAGCTTGATCCCAAAATCCCCCAGCAGACTGATGAAGTACCCGCTCCATCCCGAAGCCACCGTCGCCGCTCCGAAGGCATACTCCAGCACCAGGTCCCAGCCAATGATCCACGCAAAGATTTCGCCTAACGTCGCATACCCGTACGTGTACGCCGACCCCGCCACCGGGATCATCGACGAGAATTCTGCATAGCACAGCCCTGCAAACACGCATCCGATCGCCGCAAAAATAAAAGACAGCACCACCGCCGGCCCCGCATGCAGCGCGGTCGCCGTCCCCGTAATGACGAAGATCCCCGTCCCGATGATTGCGCCAATTCCCAGCGAGATCAGATTGGTGGGTCCCAGCGCCCGCCGTAAACTGTGCTCCCCGGTCTCGTGCGCTTCGTTCAGAATCGTCGTAATCGACTTGGTCGCCAGCAGTCTGGCCATTCATCCTCCTTCGAAGTATTTAGCGTGCAACTTAGGATCGATCACCATTGGCCTCAAAACGTCAGCCCTTATCGCATGACCAGTTGTCTCGCCGCCTTGTTGCTGACCGCATTCATGCCCCACCCGTCTTGGTTGCGACATAGACAAAGCGAGAAAGCCGGCCTTCTCGAGCGACGCGGGCGGCGACTGCAAGAAATTCCTGTTCATCGTCATACGCACGATCACCTTCGATCGGCCGCAAGGACGCGCTTCTCGAGGCCCGGGCGGCGCGTCTTGCCTCTGCAATGTTTGCCATGTTCGCAGTGACATCTTCACAAACGAGTAACCGCAAGCCACACTGTCGGAGCACTCGTTCGTCGTAGCCATGTGGAACCAGGAGATAGAATCCTGCCGAAGTGCGCACCGTCATTTCGGCATTGGTGAGCGGGCCGGTCACGGTAATCGGATCAGTGAACAGCAGTCGTCCGCCGGGCTTCAGCAGTCGGGTCCACTCTGCAAGAATCTGTGGCCGGTTGGGAAAGTGGTTGATGGCATCAATACAGGTGATGGCGTCGAAGCTGGCGTCGGAAAAAAGCAACGACCCGGTCGCATCAGCAGTTCGAAAATCAGCGCGTCCCGCCAAGCCGCGCTCTGCCGCAAGTGAAATCGCCGCGCTGATTGCCTGCTCATGAACGTCGATACCGACCACCGAACAACCTGTAATCGCGGCGATCCGTAGCACCGGGCCTCCCGCCCCACAAGCAACGTCGAGCAGCGTCTTCCCAACAGAAATTTCCAGCCACTTCAGAAACCGGTCCTGCTCCTCTGCGGTGTGCCAACTATTTTGTCCGATATCCTCGCCAAAGGCCTCTACGCGGATCTGTGCATACAATGCCTTTTGAAAATGTCCGTAGTTGATGTCGTAGTGCCCAGAAGAAGGGGGCGAATTGGATTTTCCCATCTCGATCTCTGCACAAACTGCGCGTTGATGTTTCCGGCTTCCAACGCGCGGAGAATTCTACCCTCTCTGCGCATCAACTGGTCCATGAATCGACCCGTGCTCCGTTATTACAAGGGTTTATTTGTCCAGAGATTATTTCCTGGTTCGTCCAGGAGAGATCCTGAGTGTGCGGCAAGATTGCCGTTTGGACGGCCTAAAGACATAGCCGTCCGATAGCGTCGCGCTCTTCACCGACACCGTCACCTGCCCCGTACCCCGAGGCTGTGGATACCGCAACGTATACTCCATTCCCGGGTAGAAGAGAGCATTCTTCTCTCTGCAGGCCATGCGTTGCGGTGGTTGCGCCGCACGTGCCAAGGAGCAATTAAATTGCAGATCGCGAATCGGGAGTTTACCCGCATTCCGAAAGGTCACAACGATGCCGTCCACATCCCGCATCCCGCTGACCAGCATCACAGGACACGAACTCGCATATGCCAGCGAAGCCGCCAGCACGTACGCAGGCACAGTGATCGCCTTTGTCATTGAGTTCATTAGGGCCGGACATCGGACGACCGCATCTTCGACCCAAGCGTCCAGCCTAAAGCGGGACGGGTCACTCGAAACCTGAAACCTGGAACTCGAAACCTTCTTTAAACCCTGTAGCCGGGCGGCTTGATTCCCTTGTCTCGCAAATAGATCTCTGCCTGTCCGCGATGATGCGCCACGTGCACATACATCGCCAGCAGCACCTCTTTCCCCGGCATCCGACCGTCGGGAGAATCATGCGCCGCGCTCATTTGCGCGTCTGTCATATTCGAAATCACTCCCGAACAGTAATTGAATGAATCGCTCAGAAACTTGACGTATCCATCCTTGTCGTGAGGTGACGGCATCGGTGGCGCGTCCGCATCCTTCAATCCCGCGCAGAACTGATAATTCGTCGTGGCGATGTGCGCCGTCAACTCCCCAAAATCCATCGACTCCGGATGCGGCTTGAAACCATACTGGTCCGCCGGCATCGCCTCTGCCACAGAAACCGACAACTTACTGAGGGCATCAAAATGTTTCGCGTATTCTTCTGAACCGTTTGCCGTACCTGTCGCCAGCGACTGTGTCAAGAACATCGTCAAGGCCAGCCCCAGCACAATCGTCCATCCTGCCACGAATCGTGGTCGCATTCCGCCTCCTTAAGCTCCCGTGGAGTCCCATTCGGCCCGGAGCTTTGGACGCTCCCTCATCGCACTCCGTTAGCGCCAAAGCGAGCGATTTCCCAGGAAGCAGCCGCTCTCCCTCAGTTCTGGCGCAACAAAATTGTCTGACCGCCTGACATAAACTGAATTGAATGGAAATTCGTCCTTTGACTGAGAAAGACGCCGGCCGGTACTGGAACTTGAGACTCGAGTACGAAACGCCCGCACCAACGTCAGAGGTTAGCCCCGCACGTCAGTACGGGCATCAACCGTCATGCAAAATCCGAGTTCCCTTCAGGGGGCGACAGTCTTTTATGCAGAGCCTTTGCCGCCGTCCCTGAAGGCGGACACAACGAAATTCTCCAGCCATTTAATGGAGGAAATGCACGCCAAGGCACAACCCGCCTTACGCCGCGCTTACCTTCGTCCGCAACCGCCGCTCGAGAAACTCGCCAATCGCCTCCCCAATCTCCCCCGCATGGGTCTCCAATGCGAAATGTCCCGTGTCGAAGAACCGGACTTCCGCATCCGGATTATCCCGGCGGAACGCCTCCGCTCCCGGCGGCAGGAAAAATGGATCCTTCGTCCCCCACACCGCTAACAATGGAGGCCGCCGCGTCCGGAAATACTCCTGAAACTTCGGATACAGCGCCACATTGCTGGCATAATCCAGAAACAGATCGAGCTGAATCTCGTCATTCCCCGGACGCGCCAGCAACGCCGAGTCCAGGGTGTACGACTCCGGCGCCACCCGCGTCTCGTCCTCGACTCCGTGCAGGTATTGCCACCTGGTGGCCGCGGGCGTGAGAAACTCACGGAGCGCCGCTCGATTCTCCGCCGTCGGTTCCTTCCAATATTTCTGGATCGGATTCCACCCCTCGCTGAGCCCTTCCTCGTACGCATTGCCATTCTGCGAAATGATCGCCGTGATGCGCTCCGGATGTTCCAGCGCAAGCCGCAACCCTACCGGCGCGCCGTAATCGAAAATGTAAATTGCGAAGCGCTCCAACCCGATCACCTCTGTGAACTTGCCAATCACTTCCGCCAGGTGTGCAAAGGTGTAGCGGAATTGCTGACGATCAGGAGCGTCCGAGAACCCAAACCCTGGCAAGTCGGGAGCCACCACGTGGTACCGTCGCGCGAGTGCCGGAATGAGGTTGCGGAACATGTGCGACGACGTCGGAAAACCGTGCAAGAGAACAATGACGGGCGCCTGGTTGTTCCCGGCTTCACGGTAAAAAATCTTCGTGCCATCTACGATGGCGTGCTTGTAGCTGATCATAGAAACCCTCCTTTGGAGATGAGTGAGAGGGCGTTTGCCTCTCTTGCCAACATCAGATGAGCTAACCGTTAATAAGATACATTATTGGTGTTATACTTTTTTGGGAAAGGGCGAGACAAAGGAAACGAGCGCGGCTGACATAGATCGAAACCTGCCGATGACGGCGTCCAAGGCAAAACGACATTCTGACTGGCGTGATGGTTTTCTTTTTCTCGGGAACCAGCTCGCCCTCGATTTCCTGAACACGCGTCCGGTCGACAATGGTACGCCGACCGAACTACTTCCGGATTTCTCCGCACTCCTGCGCTGGTTTGAGGCCGCCCGCCTCCTCAGCCATCCGAAACGAGCTCGTTTTCACAAACAATGGCGGAATTCGAAGCGTGCCCGCGAGGTCGTCAAGGCCTTGCGCTCCTTTCGCGACATATTTCGCGAGCAAGTCCTTCGCTGGTCCCAGGGCGGCGTACTGAACCACGCTACCATCAGAGAACTCAACCGTCTTTTGGTCCGGCATCCCCTACCTACGCAGCTGCTCGTAAGCGGGAACAATTATCGTGCGGGGATGTCGTTCCACCCGCGCGAACCAGAGGATTTATTTGTTCCGCTCCTGCACAGCATGGCCCAGCTGTTCACGACTGCCGATCGGGATCGCGTTCGCAAGTGTGACCGCTGCGTGCTGCTTTTTCAGGACACCAGCAAGAAAGGAACGCGCCGCTGGTGTAGCATGCAACTCTGCGGCAATCGGCTCAAAGTCGCGGCCTACGCGGCGCGCAAACGGCGGCAATAGTTTGGAATGTCAAGTTTCGAGTTCCATTTCCCAATGTCGAATCGCCCCTCGCTGGACCCGCGGCCTGCGCCTGTTTCATCTGACGTCAAATACGCTCCCGAAAAGACAGGGTTCCAAGCCTTGAGTCCGTGTGCATCCCCGCACCCGCTACTCGAAACTTGAAACCCGAAACTGGAAACTGCTGTTTCCCTATGCGGTCTGCTTAATATCCCGCACTTTAATCATGTTGGCGCTCTTGTCCAGGCTGCCGGTCACCTGCACTTGCTTGCCTTCATACTCCTTCGCCCGCTCTTGATCGTCGAGTTGATACGTGACGTTATCGGCCGTCTGCAACACGTACATATTTCCCGATCTCACGATCATCCCGGTGAAGGACTGGGCCGCCGGCTGCTTCTGCATCTCACCCTGCTGCGCGGTCGTGTCCTGTACGGGCACGGCTTTCTGGTCCTGCGTCCAGGCAATCAGTTGTTTGCTTGTTTGCGACTTGGTGTGTTCCTGGGCGGAATTCTGCGCGCGCGCTATCGGCGCCAGCGAGATCGCAAAGGCAACCGTCGCCAGCCAAACATTTCGTTTCATGGTCACTACCTCCCTGCCACAGGTGTTTCCTCGACCGACGAAGGGCCGCAACCTCTTCTCATGCACGACGGTGGCCACGAGGTTATCGCTCACATTTCTTGTACATCCGCGCCTCGGCACCTTTACTGGTTCGCCGACAGCGAACAATTCCTTCCGGTGACCAGCCAAAACTACCCGGCTTCGCGCCTACAGGAAGAACCGTATGGGCGCCTCTTCCTTTCCACCTCACACTTGCGCAGTTCGTTCCGCGCTTTCTGCCTGCGAGGAGAAGCAGCGATCAGCCCTTTCTCCACAGACGGGACTGCCGACGCCCTCGAAACTTGGGCGTTTTTGGTTTTTTGTTGGAATTCGCGGTGCTAAACCTTGCATCTCCATGCGGTGCCGCGCGTATCCATCCGGAAACTTCTCCCTCTGGCTGGGGTTTATATTCTGTGTGGACGATTGCACTTTGCGGTCAGATTCGAAACCAAGGAGCACATCCCCATGAAGAATTCAAAGCTCTTGCGGCTTGCGCTTATTTTTACGGTCACGATTAGCGTCTTGCAGGTTTCGCGTGCCAGAGCGCAAGATCAGGACGACGAACAGGATCCTCCCGCGCGTGTGGCGCGCCTGAACTATTCCTCTGGATCGGTCTCCTTCCAGCCTGCCGGGGAAGGCGATTGGGTCGCTGCGGTTCCCAATCGTCCGCTCACCACTGGCGACAATCTCTGGGCCGATAAAGACTCGCGCGCCGAGCTGCATGTCGGCTCGACCGGCATTCGCATGGATTCAGAAACCAGCGTCTCCTTCCTCGATCTCGACGACCACACCTTGCAACTGCGCTTGTCGCTCGGCGCTGTCGAGTTGCGCGTGCGCCATCTCGATGATGGAGACCTGCTTGAAGTCGACACTCCCAATCTCGCCTTCACCATCCAAAGACCGGGCGAATATCGCCTCGATGTCAATAGCGACGGCAACCAGACCCTGGCCACTGTGTGGCAAGGCCGCGCCGAAGCTACTGGTGGAGGCTACTCCTATAGCGTCGTCGCCGGCCAGCGCGCGACGTTCAACGGCACCGACGAACTCGACCACGAGATCAGCCAGATCCCCCGGCGCGATGACTTCGACGACTGGTGCATGGAGCGCGATCAGCGCGAGGACCGCGCTGAGGCTTCCAACTACATTTCACCCGAGATGACCGGCTACGAAGATCTCGACGAATACGGGCGCTGGCACTACGTTTCCGGTTATGGTTCGGTCTGGAGTCCTACCCGCGTGGCAGCCGAATGGGCTCCCTATCGCGACGGCCATTGGGTGTGGGTTGCGCCCTGGGGATGGACCTGGGTCGACGATGAGCCTTGGGGATTCGCTCCCTTCCACTACGGACGCTGGGCCTTCGTCGATGAAGGCTGGTGCTGGGTGCCGGGACCCGTCGTCGTGCGGCCCGTCTATGCACCCGCCTTGGTCGCGTTCGTCGGCGGCGGAGGATTCCATCTCGCCGTCGGCGTGGGCGAAGGTGTCGCGTGGTTCCCCCTCGCACCTGGTGAAGTCTATGTTCCTCCCTACCGGGTGAGCCGCGTCTACGTGAACAACGTCAACATTACCAACACACGCGTGAACATCACGCAGGTCACGAATGTTTACAACAACTACACCGTCAACAACACCAACATCAATCGCATCGCGTATGTGAATCAGCGCAACCCGGCTGCGGTGACCGCGGTATCGCGCGAAACTTTTGTGAACGCTCGGCCCGTCAGTCGCAATCTTGCGCACGTGGATGCTCGCGAACTCGCCCAGGCACCCGTCAGTCACACTCCGCCCGTTCAGCCCGCGAAAACGAGTGTGCTCGGAGCCGGAACTCCTGCGCGCGTCAGACCGCCGGCCGCCGTCGAGAACCGCTCAGTCGTCGGCACCCGCAATCCAACGCCACCGCGCGCTCCTTTTGAACAACAGCGCGCAGCCGCTCCGAACGTGCGCACCGAAACTCCGCATCCCAATGCCGCGCCCGAGCCCGCGCGACCTGGCCAGCCCGGCAACCCGCCTCATCCGAGCGAGCCCGGACGCCCACCTTCTCCTGCCAACGCGCAGCGCCCCAATGAACCGGCGCGCCCGCCTGCGCCTGAAACCGCTCAGC
>Ga0210404_10000145_pt1 | contig 46885 bp, 43 predicted proteins | sample IncBWH28MmetaG_FD_155455 | JGI IMG/M metagenome (GOLD analysis project Ga0210404, IMG submission 155455) | Forest soil microbial communities from Barre Woods Harvard Forest LTER site, Petersham, Massachusetts, United States - Inc-BW-H-28-M | ecosystem: Environmental > Terrestrial > Soil >... | reverse complement strand
TCCTCTTTCTTCTCACTGGTGCTCTGGCCTTTGACTAAACCGACCAAAGCGACTGCCAACAAGGGGAGTAAGAGAATTCGTCGCATCGTTGTTCCTCCCTTTGCCGCCATTTTTCGCGTGTCTTGAGTGCCTCAACACGCTTTCTCCAATGACTATCGGCCCATTCGCGTCTCCGGCGACAGAAACTCCCTAGGGATTGTAGGCGTGCTCTCATATCACCAAATCAGCTTCAGGGCGAACTGGATCTGGCGCGACGTAGTTGATGTCTGATCGAGCGCACCCGCACCGGGGACTGGGGTTCCGTTTTGATTGAACAGCGTTTCGTTGTCAACGGGTGTCGCAAAGTTGGAGCGATTCAAGATATTGAAGAACTCCGCCCGAAATTGCACATTGAAAGCCTCAGAAATCCTCTCGATGTGGTTGTTCTTAAACAGCGAGAAATCCCAGGTCGCAAGTCCGGGCCCGATTATCGAGTTGCGCTTCGCGTTACCCACGAGGTTTGCGCAGGTGCCAGCTATTGGTGCTGCGGGAAAACCGAAAGGTGTGCACTCTGCCGCGATGGTAGGGGTAGCCATCGGAAGACCAAAACAGTTGAGATTGATGTAATTTGCGACATTCCCGGGATTGACAGCTGAGCCGCACCCAGGTCCGGTCAGGCGATTCGGGTAAGCTTCGAGATCGTCGTCTTTGAGGCCAAGCGGGTCGCCGGCGATCTTAGGCGTAATCGGTACACCAGTCTCGGCCGTGATGATCCCACCCAGCTCCCATCCCCCCAGCACGTGTTCACTGATAGCCCCCCACTTCTTCGGAGTCGGAACATCCCAAATATAATTAACGACGAGGGTTTGAGCGATGTTGAAGTCCGACAGGCCGCGCCTACAAGTCTTGCAAAACCAGAACGGAGACGAGACGGAGTTCAAAAAGGGGTCACCAAGAGTGCTGGCCGAACCCGTGTCAATGCTCTTACCCCAGGTATAGGAGCCCTGGACCTGGAAGCCGTGGCTCATCTTTTTCAACACCTGCACCTCAAGAGCGTCATACTCGGCGTCACCATCCCAATAAATCCCGCGAATGTCACCAACGCTAGGATTTAGCCGTGTTCCGCTGCCCGCTGGGAACGGCCATAGATAGCCCTCGGGGGTAAGCGTAGGAAGAACCAGATTGACATCGTCCGCGCGGTTCTCCATGTGGACACCGTGATTTCCCACATAGCTAATCGTAACTGTCGTGTTCGGACTGAGTTGACGCTGGACGTTCAGATTCCAGATCATGACGTAATTGCGCGGGGGGTTGAACTGGATGGAGACAGTTTCCAAGTTCGACGGGACGACAAGACCGGCGGCGGCTGATCCCGTCGGGAACGAGCCTGGTGCCAAAGTCGGTATCGTGAGGCTCTCCGCGAACGGAGCTGACTGGGTCTCTGCGACGAAGAACTCATAATTGAGCGGCAGAGCATCGAAAATCCCGAAAGCCCCGCGGACTGCGGTTTTCCCGTCGTGGAACGGGTCCCAGGCGAAACCCACCCGAGGTTCGAAGTTGCGCAGGGTTGGGTTGTTGAAAAAGGGTGAACCTAAATGGCCCGGGTAGGGGGTTGTAAAAGTCGGTAGATTAACGAGCTTGTTGTCGATCTCTGTAGGGACGGTCACCATCTCGTAGCGCAGGCCCAGGTTCAGAGTGAAGTTTGGACGCAACCGCCAATCGTCCTGGAGATAGCCACCAAAAAGACTTTGTCGCACTCCGCGGTCGCTAATCGCAGATTGCACCACTCCCGTTGCCGTCGAAGGCTGATTGGTCAGGAAGTTAGTGAGCGAGCCAAAGCTGTAGGTTCCGGCTATACGACCAGGCGCATTCATGTTGGTTTGCATTCGCTCGAAGGCAAAGCCGAATTTTAGCGAGTGAACGCCCTTGGTCAGGAAAACATCGTCGTAGACCTGGAATGAGTTCCAGACATAATTAAGACCCGCCGGCACCACTCCCCCGCCGTAACTGGTAAGTCCGGGCACTGAAATCTGCCCCGCGGGAAGGTTCGGGAAAAAACCCAAGGACAAGTTCGCGCTAAGTGGATTGATGCCCGTTAGACCTGCGTCACCCACATCGTGCACCCGACTGTAACCACCCCGTAAGGAATTGACTAGGGACGGACCAAAGATGTGATTCTCCTCTAGGCTTACCATCTGCTGGGCAGAGGTGCTGCCAACCAGCGTATCGTCAAGTGGGTCCGGCTCATCGCTCAAAGCCGAGTCGTAGAACCAACTCCCAGAAATGCTGTCCTTCTGCGACATTTTCCGGTCAATCTTCGTGGTCACGTGGTTATCTGGAGTTTCATTGCCGGTGGCAACGTCGAAGAGTCCTGTGTTTCCAGGGGCAATCAGGCCCGCGTTCGGCGTAGGCCAGAGAGCGAGGTAGGGTTGAACTTTCGGGTCGACGCCTACGGTCCCCGCGGAGTTTGTGAGCGCGCAGCCCGGCGACGGGATACCAATTGTACAAGTCGTGCCGTTGGCGTTGGCGATGATTCCCTGGCGTGCGTCCGGCGAGGGAACCTTATCAACGTTTGTCACGCCCAGATCCTGTCGGAGCCCTTCGTAATCAAAAAAGAAAAAAGTCTTATCCGGCTGGATAGGACCGCCGGCCGACGCGCCAAACTGGTTGCGATGGAAGGGAGCAATCGTTTGGTCAAAGAAATTTTTCGCATCGAGATGGTCGTCGCGAAGAAACCAGTAGGCATCGCCATGGAACTGATTCGTCCCAGACTTGGTAATAGCATTGACCACTCCGCCTGAAGTCCGCCCGTACTCCGCGTCATAGTTGCTTGTCAGGACGGAAAACTCCGCAATCGCATCCACTCCCAAAGCAACACCCACGACACTGCCCGGACTCCCGCCGGAGTAATCAACGATGCTAATCCCGTCGAGGAGATAGTTATTTAACTGCGGCCGCGTGCCGGAAATACTCATTTGTTGCCCGAACCCACGATTTCCTCGGATCCCGGTTTGACTATTGGGCCGCTGTTCTAAATTACTACTGACTCCGGGTTGGAGAGCTGCCAACAGAGTCCAGTCACGCCCATTCAGCGGCAACTCGACCATGGTCTTCGGGTCCACCACGCCCTCGATGGTGGACGAGACCAGTTCTACGGCCGGTGCTTCGCCAGTGACTTGAACCTTCTGAGCGACCTGTCCCACTTGCAGGGTGAAGTTTAGGAGTTGCCGGGCTCCCACCGTAAGGGTAATCCCGCTTTGCACCTCTGTTGCAAAGCCGGGAGCAGAAGCAGACATTTCATAACTTCCTGCGGGCAAATTCGGTGCAGTGTAAAAGCCATCCGAATTCACCGTGACGGCCGTAACAATCCCGGTCGACAAATTTTTGATGGAGAGTTGGGCCTGAGGTATTGTCGCGCCCGACGCATCCACCACCGTACCGGAGACTGTCGCTCCAGCCACCTGTCCGTACGACGGGCAGGTCAGGAAAACACTTAGCGCCAAAAGCGCAAGCAATTGCCGCGCATGAAAGTATCTAATTACATTCTTCAAATAAAGCATTGCCGAACTCCTCTTTGACGCGGGGAATCCCGAGCCAACTCCCGAGTCTGGTAGATACGCCCAACAGCTCTTGGCAAAACTCGGATTTCTGCAACTCTTGCGAATCGACTCGTCTCTTCGCATAGGAGGCGGAAACCTGGAATCCCCATGGCAAGCACGCATTTCGTTTCTCAGGTTCGCCCGGTACTCCCTGCACGAATCGCATTGCACGGCAGCACCCAGTCCAGGCCCTGACCACTCACTCCGCAGGTTCACGAGCGCCTCAATATGTTATCCAACAGTGTATACACATGGCGAGCTTTTACTCCCGGCACCGCTTGCGTGTCAAGGAAAATTTCCGAAAACCTGGAGCGTGGAATGGGGGGGCTTATACCTTAAGAACTCTAAACTGGAACACTACGCACATCATCCGCTGCTTCGCCGAGCCAGAATTCATTCTTTTTGTTTACTTGTTCCAAGACTCGTATTTTTCCTCGACGTATATGCTCACGAATTTGCTGAACAGCCTCACGCTCGTCCCGATTTTCGATCGCTTTCAGGATGATTGCGTGCCTTTTGAATCCTGTTTTTGCGTCCAGGGGGGCAATGCGTTCTATGTTACGCTTCATGATGATTTTATCCAGGACACTTACCAAGAGTTTATACACCATGTCATTGCCTGCCAGTTGAGCGATCCTAAGATGAAAATCGCGGTCAACAAGCAGAGTCTGACGCGTAACGCGGCCGTTCGTCGAGTCCTTATACACGTCCAGGAGCTGCCGAAGCCCACCCAATTGCTTGGTCGAACTCTTATGGATCGCTTGCTGTACGCAGAACACTTCCAGGATTTCACGTAATTCGTAGAGTTCCTCGGCTTCTCGAGCCGTCATCTCAGTCACAAAGTATCCCCGGTTCGGAAGATGGACGACTAATCCCTCTTCCACCAGCCGCTGCATCGCTTCCCGCGCTGGCGTACGACTCATCCCCAGGGCACGACTCACTTCTACGTGACGGATATGCTGACCTGGATAGAAGCCGGTGTTCAAGATGTACTCTTTGATTCGTTGATGGGCTCTCTGTTGGAGAGTGCCTCTGGCTTTCTTCATTGGGAACCCCACATGCTAGCGTTTCGTGAATGACGGGAACCTGGCTAAGTCTTTCTCAGTGTCAGATGATTGTCAACTATCGCGGTGGTTATCGTGATAGCTGATACGTTCTGAGACGCGCCCGTAGAGTAAACGAACGATTGGCGTCCGAGTACTATACTTCAAAATTCTGTATCGAGCCATTAGTTGTATACAGTAGTGGATGAAATTTGTCTTGACATCGCCGGGTGTCGCGAGTGATATTGAAAAACTGTCTGGCTGGAAAGGCGCGGCCGCGACATAACTTCAGGGCTTTTCGTAGGGAAATACTGTTCTGCAGTGGCGAAGTGGGAGTAAATCGTGCCGCGACACGCGGGGATCATTCCGAAGCTCGGGTTACTGCACCGTTGGTCAGTGTTGGTCACGGCCTTTGTCGTTCTGCTAGTTGCCTTTTCGTTCGGTTCGTTTTCTCTTCCCGTTCTCTATCCCTCACTGACCCGGCAGTTCGGATGGACCCATGCTGAGGTAGCCGCGGGCGGTGCGATCGTGCTTCTGCTGATTGGCGGGCTAGGTCCTGCCATTGGATGGTTGGCTGATAGGTACAGTCCTCAGGACGTTCTGTTGGCGGGCACGTGCACGGTGGCAGCTTCCCTAGCACTATTGTCCCGCTCCGAAGGCCTGCGACAGTATTACGGGTCGTGTCTAATGCTAGGAATAGGGACTGCCGCCGTTTCTCTGCTACCGACATCGCTCCTGATCGCTCCTTTGTTTTCAAAACAACGTGGTTTGGCAGTTGGCACGATTAACACTGGAGTGGGCTTAGGGGGCTTTCTGGCGCCATTGATTTCTGTCACCTTGATTCGTACGCGCGGAATGTCGCACGCTTTCCAATTCTTGTCCTTGTGTATGGCGGTTCCACTTGTATTAACCCTGGCCCTCGCTTGGGGGACATCTGGGAAAGCGCGAGCGGCCAGCAAGGCGCGGAAGGCAACGGGTGCGCATTTGCGGGGACGAGTGGGGACAACGAGGTTGTTCTGGATGCTAGGAATCAGCTTGGTCTTGGCCGCGCACTCCTTGATGGGAGTACAGCAGCATATTGTGTTGTTTTTGATGGGTCATGGCGTAGGTCCGGGACGGGCGGCGCTTGCGCTGAGTATCCTTCTGGGGATAAGCGCATTGGGAAAGGTCCTTGGGGGAGCCGTGGCCGACAGATTCTCGGTGCGGATTTCGTTGTTGCTGAGCGTAGTCTTCCTGGGAATTGGGATTGTTGGCCTCCTCGCCATTTCTCCGAGATCGTACCTGATCTACTGGGTTGCCGGAATTTTCGGTCTGGGGTATGGGGGAATTTTCAACGCCCCACCCTTGATCGCTTTTGAGTACTTTGGGACAGACGATGTAGGAACAATTCTTGGATGGTTCATGCTGTGCTTTGGTGTGGGGGCGTCCACGGGAGGTTTAGTTTCCGGACTGATTTATGATCGGGCGGGCTCATATTTTGTGCCCTTTGCCTTTGATCTTGCAGTGGCCGCCGTAGCATTCGTTCTGCTACTAGCCATTGGGCGAAGGCCTGGAGTTCGTGAACTGGTACCAACTCTTGCGGAATGAAATGTGTCCAAGTGCGTTTTTGCCGGCTTGCCAGGATGAGCGCTCAAAACAAGTCACCGAGGGACGAGGCTACTAACATGAATGCCGCACTCGTTTTCGAAGGAAACTGCTGGAAATTCGGGCACAACATCCCCACTGACATGATCACGCCGACGCACCTGGTGTTAGGAGGTATGAGCGAGATGGTGAAACACGTTCTAGAAGGGGCAAATCCCGATTTTCCGAAGAACGTGCAGCCAGGCGACATCATCGTGGCGGGGAGGAATTTCGGTTGTTCTTCCGGACGAGCGATCGCCCCGAAGGCCCTGAAGGCAACTGGAATCAGTGTGCTCCTAGCCGAATTCTTCTCACGGACAATATACCGGAACGGTTACGAAATCGGCTTACCCATCCTTGAGGTACCCGGTATTCATGCGGCAGTCGAGACCGGGCACCGGTTGCGCGTGGATGTCGAGAGCGGAATCGCGGAAAATTTGACGACTGGGAAACTAATCGAAGGCCGGGCTCCCACCGGGTTCCTGCTGGACATGCTGAAAGCCGGTGGGTTGATCCCCTTACTGAAATCGGGTTCGCACTTTTTTACTTCTGAACAGGAGGCCAATCGATGACCTTACTGTTGACCAATGAGGAGGTGGAAAGGGCACTGACACCGCAAGACGCTATCGCCGCAACGGAAAGCATTTACCGTGAATTGGCTGAGGGGAAAGCCATTAACCGCCCACGGTCGCAGACCTACCTTCCTGTGGGGTCCAAGCGCCACGCGGGGTTTAGTTACCGATTCAAGTCGCAAGAAGGTGGAAGCCAGGAAAGTAAAGTTTGGGCCTTGCGGATTACGTCCGATATGGCTGGTTTCTCTTATACGGCCGGAGTCAAAAGGCGGCGAATACTCCCAGTGGCGACAGGAGACCGGTTTTGTGGGTTGGTGATTCTATTTGACACGGAAAGTATCGAACCAGTCGCAATCATGCCTGACGGCGTGATTCAGAAAATGCGAGTGGCGGCTATGAGCTGCGTAGGAGCCAAATATCTTGCGCCGAAAGGACCGAAAGTTTTGGGCCTGTTCGGAAGCGGATGGCAAGCCAGCGCCCACATAGAATTTCTTTGCAGCTTGTGGGATTTCGATCTCGTGAAAGTATACAGCCCCAACACGGAACACTGTCGAGGGTTTTGTGAAATGATGAGCGCCCGATTAGGACGGAACGTACGGGCGGCAACTTCCTCTCGAGAAGTAGTGGAGGGCAGCGACATCATCCAGGCGGCAACGGCCACTTGGGATCCCGTCTTCGACGGAAACTGGGTGGAGAAGGGTGTATACATCTGTTCAATTGGAGGGGCTGATGCCAGCAACAAACGGCGCGAGCTGGATGACGAAACAATCCGACGGGCAGATCTGTATGTTGTGCACTCGAAAGAGGTGGCAAGGCTAGATCAGTCTCCCGACATTTGGGAACTTGCGCAAAGGGGAATCAAGAAGTGGGAGGAGATTGCAGAGATTCAGGATCTTATATCCGGGAAGGTTTCAGGAAGGGTGAGCGCTGACGAAACCACGATCTTTAACAATAACACAGGAGCAGGTTTGCAATTTGCGGGAGTGGGTGCTTCAGTACTCCGCCGGGCGAGGGAGATGGGGTTGGGAAGAGAATTGCCTACGGAATGGTTCCTCGAATCAGTGTCACCTTAAGAGGCGCGCATGCTGAACCAGAATCGTCTCGGTCAGATAAGGGCGATGATCGAGGACCATGGTTGGGACGCTCTATTGTTATACGGGCACAGTTGGCGGAAGGACCACTTTCGCAGCTTGGTTAATTTGAATTTTCAGGGTCCTCACGCGGTGGTGGGTGTTTCTCGAAGGGGAGATATAAACATTCTCGTGTCGGACCCATGGGATCAAGAGGCGACAGCGGCGATAACTGATGCGCGCATTATTCTTGACCCGGAAGTCGGCAGGGGGCTGACAAAGGCATTTCTGAGCGCCGCAGGGGGAGTGTGTGCAGTTGCCGGTTTGGAATTAATGGAAGCACGGTTTGTGCAAGCAATTCGGGAGGGGAGCGGTCAGGTCCCAGTTTCGGCCACCGGGGAAATGGAGGAATTGCGGAGAGTCAAATCGGCAGATGAACTTGAACTCCTGAAGAAAGCGGCTGCCCTTGCGGACCTTGGCTACCAATGCTTTGCAGAAACGGTCGCAGTGGGGATGAAAGAGTACGAACTGGTCGCCGAAGTAGAAGCGTTTCTTAAAACGAATGGTGCGGAAGACAACTTTATGTTGATTGCGTCAGGTGGACGTGAGGTCGTCGGAATGAAACCACCAACGGAACGCGAGTTTCAGCGCGGAGATTCGGTTATCACGGAACTGACCCCGCAAATTAATGGTTACTACGCTCAGATTTGCAGGACTCTCATTTTAGGTACACCATCGGCTGAACAGAAGCGTTCCTTTTCTATTTTCTGTGAGGCACAACTTGCTGCTCAGAATTTACTGAAACCAGGAGTGAAAGCATCGGACCTCGCCAAGGCGCAGAACGACGTATTCCGCAAGCATGGATTCGGGGAATACACCAGCTCTCAATACACCAGGGTGCGGGGACATTGCCTAGGGCTTTACTTAGACGAAGATCCGTACCTTCTTGAAGATGTCCACTATGTCATGAAGAAGGACATGGTGCTGATCGCACATCCGAATACATACCTTCCACTCGCCGGGTACATGGTGTTCGGCGACACACTGGTTGTCACGGACGACGGTTGCATTTCCTTGAATGGCACTGAGAAGAAGCTGTTTGAAAAAGAGGTGTGAGTTGAAGCGAGGCTGGATCACCTGGGATAAGCGGGAGTTGCCTCCTGATGTTTTTCGGATGAGGATCGAGCGCGTCCGGCAGATACTTGGAACATACGACCTTCCCGCCTTGGTCGTGTACACCGACATTTGGCGGTCGAACTGGGGTCGGTACCTGTCCAATTTTATGCCTTATTGGAACCGGTCACTGCTCATTGTTCCCCGGGAAAGGCCTCCGTTTCTGCTTTGCGCCCTTTCCCCGAGAGTCTATCCCTGGATTCAATCAGTGACGATCTTAGATGACATCCGGCCGTCTCCCAGGCTGTCGGATAACTTGCTGAATGTGTGCGCCGACTACTCGTGGAAGCGTCTCGGAATCCTAGACCTACAACACCTACCGCAGCAGATCTACGGCCCCTTGGCCGGTTCGGGGCTATCGCTGGTGAACATATCGGCAGAGCAAAACCTCAAACGGACTTCGGATCCCAATGAACTTTCTATGTGGCGAACCGGAGTCTCAATGGTACGTCGAATTCTGGAAACTGAGTTGCCACGAGGATCAGCAGAGACTGACTTTATGCTAGCGGGGAGGCTTGAGCGCGTCTTTCGCAGGGCTGGCATTGAGGACTTGTTGTTGCTGTTCAGCAACGGGAATACCACGCCAGCACCGGCTCGCGGCGCTGAGTTCACAGAAGTTTTTTCCGTTGTTGTCGCTGCGGAGTATCGAGGATGTTGGGTGCGTCTGGCAAGAACCCAAGCAGCGCCCCCGGCTGTCAAACAGGCGCAAGCACGGTTCGAAGAAGTCTTAACAAAATTGGGGCGCGAGAAGGTGAGCCCGACGCAAGTGTGCGTCAGGAACATCTCCGGTTCATACCCTTACGAATATACCGCTGCCGCTGCGCTTACTGAGGACTTGATTTTTTCAGCTGATGTTGAAGTGCCCATTAACGGGGCCCGATTGTTTTATGGAGACACATGTCGGCTCGGAGAAAACGGGGCAGAACTGCTATGAACATGATTGAGAAGATCCTGGCAAAAGCGAGTGGAAAGAAACAGGTCGTCCCCGGAGACATAGTCATCGCTAAGATCGATTTGATGGTGATGCACGACCTGAGTTCGAGTCTCGTCTCTCGGGTGTTCCGTGACGAATTGGGGGGAGGCACAATCGCGGATCCATCTAGAATCGTATTCGTTTTCGACCACAACATTTCTCCGGCAACTCAAGAGGCAGCTGAATCTCTGGTAGAAGTGCGACGGTTTGCGACCCAGCATGGGATCCGGAAGGTCTTCGACTGTGGGTCTGGCAGCCTACATCATGTGATCTTGGAGCAGGGCCTGTGGGCACCTGGGCAAATCATCATCGGTTGCGACTCCCACTCTACCGTATACGGCGCGCTAGGGCTTTTTTCCACCGGCGTCGGAAACAATTCGATGGTCGGACTGGGATTTGGACACTCTCGAGCTTGGTTCCGTGTCCCGCAAACCATCAAAGTGCTTTTGCATGGAGTTTTGGGAAAGGGGGTCAGCCCAAGAGATGTCGCACAGCACTTGGTTGGCTTCATGGGCGAGGACGGAGCCGTATATAAAGCGCTGGAATTCACGGGGCCTTTTATCGACGCTCTTTCCATCGAGGATCGAATGTTATTTCCTCTGATGTCAATCGATTTGGGGGCCAAAACCGGCTTTATTAATCCCGATGAAAAGGTGACCGCATACGCTAGAGCGCACTCTTCATTCAAGAAATTCGATTTGTTTCAAAACGATCCCAACGTCGCCTATGAAAGTGAAGTCGAAATTGACGTGAGCAAAATCGGGCCCCAGGTGGCATGCCCCCCGACGATAGGCAACGTGAAACGAGTCGAGGACGTCGCCGGAATTCCTATCAATATTGCAGAGGTTGGTGGAAGCACTGGCGGGCGCCTAGAAGACATGCGCGTATTAGGGAAATGGCTAAAAGGCCGGAAAGTTCATGAGGGTGTTCGGATGCAAGTCGTCCCTGCAACGCGTGGCATCTTTCTGGAAGCATTGCGGGAAGGTTTGATTGAGACGTTTGTACTTGCAGGCGCTAACGTTTTTCCCCCGGGCGCCGGTTCCAACCAAGCTGTGAACATGGGGGCAATGGGAGAAGGAGAAGCGATGATTTCAACACAAGCGCGGAACTTCCCCGGTCGCAATGGGCATCCCATGGCCCGTCTTTACCTGGCATCCGCAGCAACTGTGGCGTCCTCAGCATTAACAGGTCAGATCACGGATCCAAGACAAGCGAGCTAGCTGCACGGACGCGCAGGCGACATCTCAGTTCAAAGTCTAGGTGGAGAGGTCAACTGCGTCTTCAAGTAGGCGGCGAGGCCACCCATTTCAAGAATTCCGCGGACAGAGTCGGGAAGTTTTGGGAAGGCATAATGCCGGTCTCGGTGAAAGATCAACGCTTGGGCTAAATCAATGCGAAGATCGTCACCCTCCTCAACTGCAGCGTGCAGATCGGGGCACTCAATGATGGGAAGGCCGTCATTAATGGCGTTGCGATAGAAGGTGCGAGAAAACGAGGAAGCCACGATGGCGTTGATGCCGAGCCCTCGAATCGCAGTCGCCGCCTGTTCTCGAGCGCTCCCGCAACCGAAATTTCGGCCTGCGACGAGTATTTGATAATTGCGCAGTTTGGCTGGGAAGTCATCCCCGAGCACTTCGAAAGCATGTTGACTGAGGCGCTCAGCGTCAATATAGATGAGATACCGGCCCGGGATGATGACATCAGAGTTGATATTGTCGCCAAACTTATAGACCCGGCCCTGAATGATCGATTCCATTTCTTACCTCAGCGGATTACGTCGTTTGAAATTCCCTTGGATCGGAGATGACTCCCTCGATCGCTGAAGCGGCCAGAGTCGCGGGGCTGGAGAGGTAGATTTGCGCTTTACTGCTGCCCATGCGCCCCAGGAAATTCCGGTTCGCCGTGGAAAGACAGACTTCGCCGTCGGCGAGCATTCCGCCGTCGCCAGCGCATGCACCGCAACCTGGGTTCGTCACCATGCCGCCGCTCTCGAGCAGGATTTGAAGGACGCCGGAATTCATCGCCTCTAACATGATCTGCTTCGAACCCGGCGTGATGATCAACCGGACGTCCGGATGTACGCGATGGCCCTTGAGAATTTGGGCGGCTGTGACAAGGTCCTCGTACTTCGCATTGGCGCAAGAACCTAAGAACGCCTGGTCGATACGCCTTCCCGCGACCTCGCCGATGGGTTTCGTGTTTTGAACTTCGTGCGGGCAGGCGACCATTGGCTCGAGTCGCGAGATGTCGACTCTGACTTCGTTTTGATAGCGGGCGTCGGGATCCGCGTACACCGCGCGGTATCGCGCTTGATCCTGCAATCGGCCCTTCAGGTATTCGCGGGTCTTCTCGTCAGGCGGGACGAATACGCATTTCACGCCCATCTCCATGGCGAGATTCGCGATCGTCATTCTCTCCGACACGCTGAGATCGGAAACCGAACTGCCGTAGAATTCGACCGATTTGTAGTTGCACCCGTCCGCACCCAACTTGCCGATGAGATACAACATGAGATCCTTCGAATAGACGCCGCTCGCATAGCGGCCGTCCAGGACGATCTTGACGCTTTCGGGCACCTTCATCCAGAGCTTGCCGGTGATCCACACCGACGTTACTTCCGTGTAACCAATCCCGGTGCCCAGAGCTCCCAAACTCCCGTAGATCGTGCAGTGGGAGTCGGTTCCGACAATCAAATCGCCCGGCGCAACGTGGCCGGCCTCCATAAGCACGAGGTGCGCGATGCCAGAATCGACGTCATAGAATTTGTGGACGCCATACTTCTTGGCGAAATTTCGCGAGACCTGCTGATCGGCGGCGTTCTTTTCGGATTTCGCAGGCGAGATATGGTCCAGAACAATGGCGAGACGGTCGGGATCGAAGAGTGTGGTGGCGCCAATCTTATTCATAACGCTGACTGATCGCCACGTCGCCGTGTGGCTCATCACAAGGTCCGGATACGCCTCTACGATTTCTCCCGGCACTGCAGTAGAGAGGCCAGCCTTTGTAGCTAGGATTTTTTGGGCAATCGTCATGCCCATATGGGTTTCTCCTCGCCAAATATGGTATCCTATAGTGTATCCAATGTCAAAAGCGTATCGCTCGCTCCGCTTTCGCTTTGTTCGCTATCCCGCAGCGGGCGCAGGTGCGCTGGCAATGGCACAACTTGATCTGCGATTTCAGCGGCCTCAGTGATGTCTCTTGGGGACGCCCTACGTAAGAGACGTGAGGGTCGATGACGAATAGTGAAATGGTCGGAGATAGAACAGATATCTCGCGGGCCACCGCCGTCCGACGGCTACTCCATCCGCGTTCGATAGCGATTGTGGGCGTCTCCTCCAAGACGCAAAGCGCGAGCCACATCTTGCTCGGAAACCTGATCTCGGGGGGATTCCGCGGAGATATTCACCTGGTTGGCCGCAGCGGCGGAGTCATCGACGGCCGCCCTGTACTGCAGAGTGTGGACCAGTTGCCCGAGGGCGTTGATCTTGCAGTTCTGACCGTACCTGCGGCGGGCGTGTGCGAGCAGCTCGAGGCTTGCGGTCGGCGCAAGGTGTGCGCCGCAACCGTGTTTGCTGCCGGCTATGCCGAAGTGGGCGCGCGCGCGGAGCAAGACGCGTTGGTAAAGATTGCCGCTGATGGCGGGACAGCTTTACTCGGTCCGAATTGCATGGGCTACACGAATTTCGTCGAAGGCTTCGCCGTGAGTTTCGCCCCGAGCGGCCTTTTGCCGCGTGTGCAAAAAGACGGTCGCGATCCCGCGTTCGGCGTCATATCGCACAGCGGAGGTGTCGCTAGCCACATTTGCCAGGCAATCGCTGCCTGCGACGTGCCGGCATCCTATTCGATATCGACTGGCAACGAGGCTGGCCTAGGGCTCGCTGATTTCCTCGATTTTCTGGTCGAAGACGATGTCACGCGCGGGATTATTCTCTATGTGGAGCAATTTCGGGATCCCGCTGCGTTTCTCGCCTCCACTGCACGTGCACGCGTCGCGGGCAAGCCCGTGCTCTTGATGCATCCGGGTCGCAGCGCGAAGGCCCAGGCGGCAGCTAGTTCCCATACGGGGGCTCTTGCCGGCGATTACGCAGTGATGCGAACCCATCTGGCGCATGCGGGCGTCGCTCTCATCGACACGTTGGATGAACTGATCGATGCGACGGAAATCTTGGCGCGTTTCCCGGACCCGCCGACCAAGGGCCCTGGTATGGTAACTTTTTCGGGTGCGTTCTGCGCGATGGCGCACGATTTCTGTGACGATTTGGGCCTCGATATTCCCTCCTTATCGCCGCAAACTACCGCCTCCCTGAAGCCGCAGCTGCCTGCTTACGTGCCGCCGAACAATCCGCTCGACCTCGCGACCCAGTCGCTCTGGCAGCCGGAGCTCATGCGCATTGGGCCCAAAGCTTTGTTAGATGATCCGGCTATTGGGAGCCTTGTAGTTGCGATCACCGTGGGCGGCTCGCCAAATTCCATGAAATTCCTCGCCTATCTCCGCGAGGCCATGGAAGGCAGCACGAAGCCGGTAGTGGTCTCCATCTTTGGCGGCACATCGCCGCTACCTCCGAAATTCCTTGAGGAGGCGCGCGCACACCACATCATCATCTCGCGCTCGTCGGAGCGGTCGTTACGTGCCATAGCGCGACTGACCTTTTACGGTCGCGCGTTGGAGCGCGCGAATTCCGCCGTCACGCCAATCCCGTTTCCGAGTCTCCCAAGTCTCGGAATCGGGACGCAGCCCGAATGGCTGGGAAAGAAGTTTCTGGCAGCGGCCGGAATACGAGTTCCGGAAGGAACCCTCGCGACCACGGTTGATGAGGCGATCGAAGCCGGCGGTCGACTGGGCTATCCGGTCGCCATGAAGGCCCAGGCTGCATCTCTCGCCCACAAGACGGATGCCGGCGGAGTATCGCTCAATATCGCTGACGATGCGGCGCTGCGTCGCGCGTGGAAGAGGCTGCATGAAAATCTAGCGCGTGTGCATCCGACCCTCAGGCTCGATGGCGTGCTGGTGGAAAAAATGGTTTCAAATGGCCTGCGGCTTGTCGTCGGTGCCAAGTGTGATCCTCAATGGGGACCAGTGGTGATGGTGGGGCTTGGAGGGATTTGGATTGAGGCGCTCAAAGACATTCGGCTCCTGCCCACCGATCTTTGCGAAAGCGAGATCATCGCGGAGCTGGAGAAACTTCGTGCTGCGAAGCTGCTACACGGCTTTCGTGGCACTCCGCCCGTCGATATCGACGCTGTCGCAAAGACAGCCTCAATCATTGGTCGGTTGATGCTCACTTTGCCCGAGATCGCCGAAATCGATATCAATCCGCTTTTCGTCCATAACCGTGGCGAAGGAGTCACCGCAGCGGATGCGCTCATCATCACAAGCTGATCAGCATATGCGTGGGGTTTGACAGAGAGATGACCGAGCAACTTATAACCTATGAGCTTGCAGGGGAGGTTGCCCTCGTAGGTCTTAATCGTCCGAAAAAGCGCAATGCGATCACCCAAGAGCTGGCAAGACAGCTTCGCCAAGCCGTATTCCGCGGTACCGAGGAGGCAAAGGCCGGTGTGATTTTCGGCCATGGCGACCACTTTTCCGCCGGCCTTGATCTTGCGGTCGCCGCCGAGTGGATGAAGCCTGGGGGCTCCAAGCCGCGCCGTGGCGGCGCAAACCGGATCCACGATCTCATTGCACGCGGACCGATCCCATGGTTCGCCGCTCTTCGCGGCGCTTGCATCGGCGGCGGCCTCGAACTCGCGGCGGCATGTCACGTCCGCCTGGCGGATGAGACAACCTTCTTTGCTTTGCCCGAAGCTCAACGCGGCATCTTCGTGGGTGGTGGCGGCTCCGTCCGAGTCCAGAGATTAATGGGTTACGCGCGGATGGCCGATCTCATGCTGACTGGGCGCGTATTGACTGCAGCGGAGGGGGAGCGCGCCAATCTTTGCCAATACGTAGTTCCAGCAGGCGAGGCGTTGAAACGTGCGAAGGGGCTCGCCGCATGCACCGCTCAAAACGCGCCACTGAGCAACTGGGCCATCTGTAACGGCTTGCCCCGGATTAACGACATGTCGCACGAGGACGGACTTTTCGTGGAAGGGTTGATCGGCGAATCGGTCGCTAGTCCCGAAGGGTACGAACGCGCGAAGGCATTCATCGAACATAGAGCCAATAAGGTCAATGTGCCGTACAAATCCAGCGATGACCGCAATAAGCCCGCGGCGAGCGACTATGAGCCTGAGTGATACGGCAATCGCAGCCTATGGGGAGGCCAAAACGGCTGAGAAGAAGTCGCCGCGATGCGGAGCAGAAAAGCAACGCAAGCTGTTGAGGCGGAAACAAGTTCCCACCCCCTGGGAAGAGTGGCCGGCCAGCGATCAATGCTGCAAGGCATTGCGACGCTGGCCGGCTTTCGCTCCATCACCATCGGTTTCCGTGAATGCATGCGGAGCGCGTGACTCCATTCGTCATCAGTCAGAGGGTACGGCGCCGAACTCATTCGACGCGCTTTCGGCGCTTGAGAATTGGGTCGAACGTGGCACTGCAGGTATGTTCCTTTTCGGGAGAAAATTCAAATGCTCATAAGCGATAGGTTGCGAACACTACGAAAGACGAAACACTTCTCTCAGGGCGAAATCGAAAAGCGCACCGGCCTGCTGCGCTGCTACATCTCGCGTGTCGAAAACGGGCACACGGTTCCCGCGATTGACACTCTGGAAAAGCTAGCGCGGGCGCTCGAGGTGCCAATGTATCAGTTGTTTTATGACGGAGAACAGCCGCCCAAATCTCCGGCCCTGCCTAAGCGCACGGCAGAGGACGATACAGCATGGGGCAGCTCGGGCAAGGACCAACGGATGCTCGACCAGTTTCGCAGGTTGTTGAGCCGGACGGATAAGAAGGATCAAAGACTGCTGCTGTTTGTGGCGCGGAAAATGGCCCGTTCACATCGAGCAGGGTTCTAACCCAGACCGGTGATCGCCAGTACGGGGGCCCTGCTAGCCTGAAGGCCGCCACCGCGCAGGAGCTGAACTGGTTTACGATGCATCAGGACAGGGTTATTAGCTTCCAGGATCCCAGTTTGTAATCTGAATTTAACATAACACCTTCCGAAACGGGTGCTATGATTCCGCGCTTTCAAGCCCAGAGGAGATTGCAGAGCTATGGCACCAGGTGATTCCTTACGCTACGAAGTTGAGAAGTCAGAAGATGATCAACACGGGAATAAAGTGACGACGATCAAGTGTCATGGCAGGCTGGTCGCCGAGAACGCAGGTGAAATGAAGGAGCTGGTCAAGCCCCTCATCCCCCTTGGTGGCCGGGTGGTCATCGACCTTAGTGACTTGAATTACCTCGATAGCACCGGCCTTGGAGCTTTAGTTGGCCTGAGGGTATCCGCAATCAAGCAAGGCTTGTGCATCATGGAGTTTGCGAACATGACACCCCGCGTGCTGGAACTGGTCCGTCTCACTGGACTGACAAAGCTGTTCTCGTCGTAAACCGAGCCGAAATCCATCCTGACGCGTGATCGTAAGCTGGGTAGTAAGTTTGAACTTTCTGGCGAGATATTGCCTTACGACCGCATTCCGTTCTACTTCCTGGCTAAGCTGCCATCATTGTAACGCGCAGTCCAATCAGGACTTGGCAGCGAGGCGAGCGGATTGGGCACGAGCGGGGGCTAAATCGCGTATTCCGGTTTATATTTGACGCGTGGATCGCCGTTCTATTCTTTGTTTCCAGTGGCATCGACGACCCTGACAAAGGTCTGCTGGTCAGGTCCGCCGAGAAAAGTTTGCGACGGGAAGATCGATGGAGACGAAACGGGCAATTTTGAGTTTGATGGCGGTGACGGGAGTCCTGCTCTTTGCGGCTCGTCCGTCCCTCGCCCATCATTCCCGCGCGATGTTCGATGTGACCAAGAACATTACGTATCGGGGTGTGGTAAAGGAGTATCGGTTGCAGAACCCACACAGCCACATCGTCATCACGGTTGGCCCTGACACGAAGGATCCCTCCACTGTCGGAACGTGGGATATCGAGGCTGCGAGCATCGACATCATGGTCAGTCAGGGCTGGAGTCGGATGACGTATAAGCCTGGCGACGCAATTACAGTCGTAGCGCACCCAATGAAAAATGGCTCCAAGGGTGCTTTGCTGTTCTATGCGGTTCAGCCGGATGGCACGCGGTTGTATCGCGCCCAACATCGATATGCTTCAGAATCGGAATAGTGCCACGCGGGTTCACCACATCCGAAAGGTCCACGGCGCCTGCCCTAACCGCTCGCGACGGTCAACGGTTATTGGCTTGCGCCTCCTTGATAATTCTAACCTAAGCAGGAACAGGAGAAGGGCGCCGGTTACATGCCTTCCCTGAGAAGGCCGGGCAGAGTCAAGACAGTTTTGTTTCTTGCTTCTGTGGATTCTTTGCCTTCCCGAGAGCCGCCTCTGTCGCATCCTTCCATCCGCAATCTGTTCGGAGCACCCCGCTAAGCTTGACGGATCGCAATGCCGTTCTCTTCGCACCATCGGATGGCCATCTGCCGAAGTTCGAGTTGCTTGAATTGATTCCAGGCGTCCCACAAGGTGTATTCGTCCAGTAGGCGTTTGAATAGGCGGAAGGCACCGGCACCGCGAATGCCGCTACGGAAATCGTTTCTCATCTGTGCGTTCTGAAGGGTCTCGGAGAAGCGGTCCATGATGGCCCACTCGTGGACATCAAACCGATCAGGTAACGCTAGATAGCGCTTGCCCTCCTGTTCATGGATACTCCGCGCGAGGTTGACCGCCTCATGCTCCCACTCTGGCAAATCCTCGATGTCCGTCGGGGGATCCTCTGCAAGGTCGAACTCCTCGTCCGTGATTGAGTGCACCTCGCCTGTTTCCACGTCCAGATAGCACGAGATCGAGTCGTTGGCCATTTCGAGCGCTTCCACGATTGCGTCGAGCTTCACATCCGCAGCCATGACCAGCCGATTCTACTGCCGATCCGGCCGAAAGTCACATCAGGGTCATGTTGGCAAACACGATGGCTTTACTGCGGGCATCAGATCCACATTCTCAGGCTGGCTAGCAACAGGCTGCTTACTACTTGGCTCCTTCGGCGGCCCGACGGCCGTTTGGGCCCCCAATTACCTGCGATTTGACCGTTACTCATTGATAGAAATCTCCGACGAAAGTATCGGAGCTGAAGCTGGTGACGAATAAACTTTACGCTTGGCAGTCAGGATGGATGGACCATGACACCGGAACCTCAAGTCCCCCGAAAGTATCCTCGCATCCGCGCGCCTAAGGGGATGCTGGTCGGCTGGAAATCGGCCGGTCAAACGACAGCCACGCGCCTGGAAATAATGGGTCTCGGAGGCCTCTACTTGCACGCCGCGAGCCCTCCGAGTGTTGGGTCCACGATTGAATTGGTTTTGGACTTGCCGACCGGGGAGGTTCGCGCACGCGCGATCGTACGCAGCTCAATGCCGCAGAAAGGCATGGGCATACAGTTTGTACAGATGAGGCCGGAAGACCGGGCGAAGCTGAATCGATACCTATCCCGGCAGAGCCCTTCCCCAGAAGCTTCGGTGTTCACCGCGGCTGGGACCTCACACCCCGCTAACTGGCGGCTCGCTATTTCGCCCCTAAGGTCGGAAGAAGCTCAGCATAGATTTGAGCGGGAAGTCCGACACTTAATCGAATTAACAGGCAAGCGCAACTACTACCAACTATTGGGAGTTACAGCTGAATCCCCGAGCAGCCAGATCAAGAAAAACTATTACTCCATGGCGCGCAAATTCCACCCAGACAGTCAAGTAGGCAGCCGTGAATTGATGGGGCCACTCCGAGACCTGATGGTCGTCATCGCGGAAGCTTACAGAACCCTTCTAAACCAGGACAAGCGGGCCGCCTACGACAAGTCCCTGGCGGCTATTGGCGGTTTTAGCTTGCACCGGGAGAAGACAGATACCGAAGAATCCATCGCAGCGTGGCTGAAGCGCGCCAACGAATGCCTGCGCGCCAAGAACTTCGTCGGCTCGATTGTCTGGTTGCGCAAATCCGTCGAAGTGGCGCCGGAAAACGCTCTGTACCGTGCCATGCTGGCACGCAGCCTCGGGACCATACCCCAATACCGCAACGAAGCGATCGAACACTTCCAAAAAGCGATCGAGCTCGATCCGTGGAGGGAGTCGGTCTACACGGCATTCGCCGAACTCCTGGAGATCATGCAGCTCCCGGGACGCGCCCGCGCGATCTATTCCAAGCTTCTGGAAATCAGCCCGGCACATGCCAAGGCTCTAAAGCGGTTTGCCGCATTGGACGCGCAAGAAAAAGCCGACGAATCTTCGGGCTTAATTCCGCAATTCTTCCGCAGGAAAAACTGAATATCGACAATCGATTTGACGGGAGAGCTTAACAGTGCCCCGCTTGTTCGAGTTTGCTTCTCGCATAAGGAGGTCATGGAAACGCCGGCATCATTCGAAGCCCGCTTCGCGCCATTACTCTACCCGACGATTCAGTTCGGCAGGTCCACCAACGGGGCTTCCAGCGCGGACTTCCACCGAATGGGTTCAATCCTCGTATTCTGAGAAAAAGGGTTTCCAATGCGATGCAACTGTCCCAAAGGTCCATTGCGCGGCGCAGGGGCGAAGCTATGCTAGTCGCGTGGGAACGCAGAATTCGTTGGAGTCCCCGTGCGAGTGACGATGAATCGCAAAGTGGTCGCCAAAACGCTCGTCGCCGTTGTGTGCTTCCTATCGTCCTCTGCAAGGCATCCAGTGTTCGGCAAGCCCGCGGACGATGCCGCGCTGTCACTTGCCATATGTCCGATCGTCTACCCAGTGGATCAGGTTCCCTCCCAGAGGGGTTATCGCTACCTTTTCTATGGGGACGGTTTCTTCGTCAACGAACAGGGCTACCTCATAACCGCGGCGCACGTCCTGAGCTCGCTTCACGGAGGCCAGCCTTTCATTCTGCTCCGCCAATCCACGGGGCCGCCCCAGTTTGTTCTAGCGACCTTGGTGGTCATGGATCGGGAGCACGATGTGGCCGTGTTGCGGGCGACGCCGAATCCATTCGAAGGCAAGTATAAGGTTGGATTCTTGCCATTAGCTTACGACGGGCTCATGCGAGGGCATGCCGTGATTGCCGCATCTCTGCTTCCTCCCTGGCCTCGGGAGGCTTACACCCTAGATGCGTTAGTGGACTACCGCTCACCTGGCGACGTGTTCGATTTTCAATTTTCTCAACTGGACAAGGGGCGGGGCGATACTGAATTGTTTCTTTTCAACCATCTCGTCCGGCGTGGCCAAAGCGGCGGTCCGATCGTTTCGGCCACGTCTCAGGGCGTAGTTGGCTTTGTGGAGGGACAGTGGCTTCGATCGACCGTTGTCCCACTGGAGGCAGCCGCAGACGACGGCAAGCCGGGGGTGGGAGCAGCCGTGCCCGTCCATTACGCAATCGCACTCTTGCAGCAGATGGGTGTAGTGTGGCACACCGCTTCGCGACCTTTGAATCCCCCTGATAATCCCGAGGGACAAGCTCGTGAGTTTTCGGCGCCCGCTCCGCTCTCGTTCGTTGCGTCGTCGTATCCTTCACAAGCCCTTTTCGGAGGCGAAGTTGTGCTCGATGCGCTGATCGACAGTCGAGGGAGACTGGCAGAAACAAAGGTCATTCGTGGACCGTCGCCTTTCCTCGAGAACGTCCTTAGCACGGTGCGAACCTGGAGTTTTTTTCCGGCACGCTCGGGCGGCCTAGCCGTAGCGGCAAGAGTCGGGATAACGTTCCAATTTGCGCAGTCGTACGAGCCTCCGCGTACGACACCCGCGCAAAGTTACGATGGATCGTTGGCAGGTTCGATAGACCGAGGGCCGATGCCGGTTTTTACCGTCGAACCTCAATACGCGGCCACCAGCGTGGGGGACGGCAGCGTGATTCTGTACGACCTTGTCGACCGAAAAGGCCAAATTACTTCCGTGCAAGTCTTGAGTGACTCCGAATCCCTCAGTACTGCAGCTGTGGCTGCCGTGAGCCGGTGGCGTTTTGTCCCGGGAAGGCACGCCGGGATGGATGTCGATTCGGCAGCAATCGTGGTGATGGCGTTTCGGCGCATGGAGAGCAGGCCATTGATCCCGCCGAAGAAAATAGATTAGAAGTTATCTCGCTTGGACATCCCTAGCGGGTGACACCGGATTTCGAGGGCTTAGGGCCGTTCGGCCAGCGCTATTTTAGGGCAAACTCCACGACCTGCCTGCCCACCAGCGCCAGATGAACGGCGACTTTTTCATTCGTGCACGCGCCGCTCGCGTCGAACAGTTTTTCCGACGTGTTCAGCGTCGCGCCGAACGGGGTGGGCCAGCCGCGCAACGCATGTACGATCGAGCGCAGGGCAGCCAGCGTGCTCGCGCCGGCCTGGCATCCGGAGGCGTTGACCACACAGCCGACCGCGCGGCCGTCGAGATACGACCGCTCGTCGTCGCGGAGGTCTTCCAGCAGGTCCAGCGCATTCTTCACGAGTCCCGAGACTCCGCCGTGATAGCCGGGGCTTGCGACGATCAGGCCGTCGGCCTTGCGCACGGTGTCGACCAGCTGGCGCTGCTCTTCGTTGCGTTCCGGATGCTCGGGCACGTAATGGGGAAGCCGCGAAAGAAATGGTCCGTCGAAAATCACGGTGCGCGCGCCCGCGGTTTCCGCAGACCGGAGCGCGAGTCGCAGAGCGCGGTCGGTCGAGGACGGATTTCGCGTCGTGCCGCCGATCCCGACGACCAGAGGTTTCGCGGAATCCGCGGCGTGAGTTTTGTCGGTCATCGCTGTGTGTTTCTACCTTCTACGCGCAGCGCTGTCAAACGCACAGTTCAAGCGACTCGCCGATGCGGTCGTGGACGAAGTGAAGCTGCTTGGGCGTAATCGCGTACGGCGGCAGCACGTAGACCACATTGCCGAGCGGCCGCAGTAGCACTCCTGAATCGAGAAAGAATTTGTACAGCTTCGGGCGCAGATTCGAAAAGTAGCCGGCGTCATCGGCGCGAAGCTCGACTGCGGCCATCGTTCCGATCGATCGCACCTCCGCGACCGCGGGATGATTGCGGATGGCGTTGAGGCGCTCGCCATGAATGCGCGCGATGGTGGCGATGCGATCAAAAACCGGCTCGGTTTCGAATATCCGCAGGCTCGCCGCGCCGGCCGCCGCAGCGATGGGATTTCCCGTGTAGGAATGGCCGTGATAAAAGGTGCGAGAGCGATCTTTGGCGACGAACGCGTCGTGAATCGTGTCGGTCGAGACCGTCGCGCCCATGGGGAGCACTCCGCCCGTGAGTCCTTTGGACAGGCACATCAGGTCGGGGGCGATCCCGGCGAGTTCGCACGCCAACATTTTTCCGCAGCGGCCGAATCCGGTAAGCACTTCGTCCGCGATCAGAAGCACGTTGTGCGCGCTGCACGCTTCGCGCACACGCTTGAGAAATTCGACCGGGTGGACGATCATTCCGCCGGCGCCTTGCAGCAGGGGCTCGACGATCACGGCAGCGATCTCGTTGCCTTTTTGCTCGAGCAGGCGTTCGAGCTGTTCGACGCAGTCGATCGCGCAGGTGGCGCGCGTTTTGCCGACCGGGCAGCGACGACAGTAGGCGGAATGGACCCGATGCACGGGAAAAAGCATCTCGCGGAAAGGGTCGGTGAACGCCGAAGCGGCGCCTACGGACATCGCGCCGACGGTGTCGCCGTGGTAGGCGTGCTCCAGCGCGACGATGGCCTTCTTTTCCGACCGGCCGATGTTTTGCCAGTATTGCACGGCCATTTTCAGCGCGACTTCGACGGCGGTTGAGCCGTCATCGGAAAAGAAAATGTGATTCAGGCCGTGCGGCAGATATTTCCTGAGGCTGCTGCGCAAATCTTCGACAGCGTCGTGCGAAAAACCAGCGAGCAGAACGTGGTCGACTTTGGCAGCCTGTTCCGCGATGGCCGCGACGATGGCGGGATGGCCGTGACCGTGGAGATTGACCCACCACGACGAGATTCCGTCGATCAGCTGGCGCCCGTCGGCCGTATGCAGATAGACGCCTTCGGCCTTGACGATGCGAATCGGAGGCGGGTCGAGCGCCTCCTGCGTGAAGGGATGCCAGATGTGAAGGTCCGGGCTCACGTGTGAAACACCCGCGGGTCGAAGGATTTGTGGAACGCGTTCAGCAGGGAAGCGCGATTGAGTTCTTTCAGCGGCGGCACCGCCCCGACGACGCCGATCTGGCCGTAATGCTCGATTGCATTTCTGTTGTCGGCGTTCGGTTTCCCGACCATGATCACGCCGCGCACCTTGAGCCGCGCTGCACGCAACGCAGCGAGTGAGAGCATCGTGTGATTGATCGTGCCGAGCGCCGTGCGAGTAACTAGCAGGACCGGCAAGCCCAGGTGTTTCATCAGGTCCGTCATCAGCTGCGTTTCATTGATGGGAACCAGCGCGCCACCGGCGCCCTCGACGACCAGATTTTCTCGCACGCCGATTTCTGGCACGCGAATTTCCTCGAATTCGATTCGCACTCCGGCCTTTCGCGCCGCCAGATGGGGCGAGACGGGCGGGGCGAAGCGGTACGTTTCGGGCAGCAGTTTCGCGCGCGCGATCTGCGCGATGCGAGCCACCCTGCGGCGGTCGGTTCCTTCGCGCGTCCCGGTCTGAATCGGTTTCCAGTAGTAGGCGTCGAGCGCGGCACAAAGCAGCGCGGAGACGACGGTCTTGCCCACTCCGGTATCCGTTCCGGTGACGAAAAATCGCTCAGGCATGTACGGCGTTGGCGGCGGCCTGTACATCCGGGCGCGCGAATGATTCCCGCGCCGCTCCCATCGCCTGCACCAGGGCGTGAATCTGATCGACGATGATGCGGCTGGTCAGCGAACAGCGAATGCGCGCACGTCCGGCGGGAATGGTGGGAGGCCGAATCGCTCGAACGGCGAAGCCGCTGCGTTGCAGCTCGCCGGCGAAGTGCATGGCTGCTTCGTTGGTCCCCAGAATTACAGGGACGATTTGGGTCGAGCTGGTGCCGCAATCGAATCCGCGTGAGGTGAGTTCATGGCGCAGGAGCGCCGAGATTTCCTGAAGATGCGCGCGCTCGACGCCGGCTCCGCGCGCGAGCTGGAGGGCGGACTGAATCTGACGCGCGAAGTAAGGCGGCAGGGCGGTGCTGAAAATAAACGTACGCGCACGATTGATCAGGTAATCGCGCAGGGTGTGTGTGCCGCATACAAACGCTCCGGCGCTCGCCAGGGCTTTGCCGCAGGTGTGGACCACGGCGAGAATTTCAGGCTCGCGGATGTGCGCGACGGAGATTCCGCGGCCTTCGGGACCGTGGACGCCAACGGCGTGCGCTTCGTCGAGCACCATGGAGGCTGCGTATTGGCGGGCGAGACGCAGCAAATCTTCGAGCGGGGCGACGTCACCTTCCATGCTGAATACGGTTTCCGTAACGATGATTTTCGCGCCCGGCGAACTCGCGCGCTCGCGGAGGGCGCTTTCGAGAAACGCGAGGTCCAAGTGCGGATAGATCGCTTTCGCCGCGCCAGACAAGCGGATTCCGTCGATCAGGCTGGCGTGATTTGCCGCGTCGGAGAAAACCGTATCGCCGGGTTTCAGGATCGAGGTCAGCAATCCGACATTGGCGGCGTAGCCCGAGCCGAAGAATAGGGCCGCTTCGGTTTCGGCGAATTCTGCGAACGTCGATTCGGCTTCTTCCCACTCGGGAGCGTTGCCGGAAAGCAAGCGCGAGCCTGTTCCGCCGACGCAAGTCGCGGTCGCGACGGCATCAAGCACGGATTGCTTCAAGCGCGGATCAACTGCGAGGCCGAGATAATCGTTCGACTCGAGATCGATGCCGCGAGGGGTTTCCAGAGTTCGATACTGCGAGTCGCCGCGCAGGTCGTCGAGTTCACGCGCCATGCGCAGGCCGACTTTCTCCATCGCAGGACGACTGCGTGGGTGTGAATTCGCCTCAGTCACTCTGCATCGCCTTCATACCGAGCGTTTCGAGCAAGCGGTGATCGGCGTCCGCACCGGGATTCGGCGTGGTGAGAAGCTTTTCGCCGGTGAAAATGGAATTGGCACCGGCCAGGAAGCAGAGGGTGACCGCTTCCTGCGAAAGGCCGCGGCGGCCTGCGGCAAGACGGACACGGGACGCGGGCATCAGGATGCGGGCTGTAGCGATGGCGCGGACCATGATCAGCGGGTCGAGTTCTTCGGCGGCGCCGAGCGGCGTGCCTTTGTTGGGCACGAGCATGTTGATCGGAACGCTTTCCGGATGAGGATCGAGGCGCGCGAGCTGTTCGAGCAGGCTGATGCGGTCTTCCTGCGTCTCGCCCATGCCCAGGATTCCGCCGCAGCAGACGGTGATGCCGGCCTTACGCGCGTGCGCGATGGTTTTCAGGCGGTCTTCGTAAACTCGGGTGGTGATGATTTCGCCGTAGAACTCGGGCGAGGTATCGAGATTGTGGTTGTAGGCGCTGAGGCCGGCGTCTTTCAGGCGCTGGGCCTGGGTTTCGGTAAGCATGCCAAGTGTGCAGCAGACTTCTAGATCGAGCGCGGCGACTCCGCGGACCATTTCGAGTACGCGATCGAAATCCTTGCCGTCATTGACCTGACGCCAGGCCGCGCCCATGCAGAATCGCGTGGCGCCTTCAGCCTTCGCGCGCCGGGCCGCGTCGCATACGTCGGCGGCGCTCATCAGCTCCTGGCGAGCTACGTCGGTTTTGTAATGCGCGCTTTGCGAGCAATAGGCGCAATCTTCCGGGCAACCGCCGGTTTTAATCGAGAGCAGGCGGCAGAGCTGGACCTCTCCGGGGCGATGGAATTCGCGGTGCGCGACCTGCGCCTGGAAAACGAGCTCGGGGAGGGGGAGCGTGAAAATTTGGCGAATTTCGTCGCGCGCCCAGTTGTGACGAATCTGCGTCATGAATCGGCCTCTTATCGGACTTCGTGTCGCCGTCAAAGATAACAAAATCGGAGGCGGGCGCGGCGGGAAAACTGGGTCGCGGAGGACGCTTCGCCGTTGCTATGATGCTTGATTCATGGATGACCTGACTCGCCGGCCCAAGACTGATCCGACTGAAATTTTTCACCAGCGCGATGGGATTTACGCGCCTGAGCTGTTTGCCGCGGCGCTGGCGGAGCTGGATTTCTTTTCGTGGCTGTCCAAAACGCCGGCCGATCTCGCGACGATATGTTCGGCGTTTGGCTTCGCGGAGCGTCCGGCGGACGCGATGATGACGCTTTTCTGCGCGCTCGGATACGTCCAGAAGCGCGGGGGCGCGTTTCAGTTGTCCGAAACGGCGGGCGAGTTCCTGGTCGACGGATCGCCGTGGTTTGTGGGGCCGTATTTCACACATTTCGAGGGCCGGCCTATTTATCAGGGGATGCTGGAAACCTTGCGCACCGATAAGCCCGGAGGCTGGGCTGGTTCACCGGCTCGCAAGCCCTGGGCCGAGGCGATGGAGGACGGCAAGTTCGCCGAAGAATTCACGGGAACGATGGATTCGCGGGGGATGTATGTGGGCCCGGTGCTCGCGTCGACGCTCGACCTCCAGGCGCACCGGCATTTGCTCGATATTGCGGGCGGATCGGGAATTTACGCCTGCTGCATTGCGGCTGCACATCCGCATTTGAAGGCGAGCGTGTTCGAGCGGCCGCCGGTCGATCGCGTGACGCGGAAATGCATCGCGCGGCGTGGGTATTCCGAGCGTGTCGGCGTTGTGGCCGGCGACATGTTTCGCGATGAGTTTCCGCGGGATTGCGACGTGCACCTCTGGTCGAACGCGCTGCACGACTGGGATGTGCCGACCGTTAGGCGGCTGCTGGCGAAATCGTTTGCGGTGCTGCCTGCGGGCGGCATGGTCGCGGTGCACGACAAGCATTTGAATCGCGAGAAAACAGGTCCGCTGCGGATTGCGGCGCATTCGGTTTTTCTGATGGCGGGAACCGAGGGGCGGTTTTATTCGATCGCGGAGATTGAGGACTATTTGACCGCCGCGGGATTCATCGACGCGCAGTATCGCGAGGTGATTTTGGATTACAGCATTATTACGGCGCGGAAGCCTTAGCCGACCTCAGGAGCTAAAGCCCTTTTGTTTCAGCCTGACGGGTCGGAACAGAAGCTCCGCCCCTAAACCCGCCCCTACGAAACGGAGCGAGCTACAGGAAGGCTACGGTTTCTCCCAGTGTCCGGATTCGGCGGAGCGGAATATGGCGTCGATGACGGCCATATTCTTGAGGGAGTCTTCAAGCGGCACGGGGACTTCGCCGCCTTCGCGCACGGCTTTTGAAAACAGGTCACCCTGAATCGTGAATTGATTGCAGGTGGGAATCATCTCCACCGTGATGCCGCCACCGGTTGGATCGGTCGGGTTGTCGTCGATCACAATTCGGCTCGGCTCTTCGGTGATCGGATTAATCGGGCGGTCGATTTCGATTCGTCCTTTTGTTCCCAGAAAAATCATTCGCTGGTTGTAGCCGATTTGCGTGGAGCAGGTGAACACCGCCTGGCCGGAAGGGAACTCCAGGGTGGCGGAAGTGAGCCGGTCGGTGCGCATTTCCGGATCGCGGTCCATCAGGGCGCTGACGCGCAGCGGCTCCTGCCCGAAGATGAAACGCGAGAGCGTGACCGGATAACAGCCGATGTCCAGGAGCGCGCCGCCGCCGTATTCCAGGATGTTGCGCACGTCCTGCGGATTGCGGTTGAAGTAGCCGCACCAGGCAAAAACCGCGCGCAGCTCGCCAAGGCGTCCTTGGCGGACCATCTGTTGCACCCGGAGCCAGCGCGGGTGCGTGCGCACCATGAAGCCTTCGCCGATTTTCACTCCGGTGCGATCTCGGGCTTCGATCAATCGGCGCGCCTCGGCGGCGTTCATTCCAACCGGTTTTTCGCACAACACGTGCTTTCCGGCTTCGGCCGAGCGGATCGACCAGGGGACGTGCAGATGGGTCGGGAGGGGATTGTAAACAACTTCGATTTCGTGGTCGGCGAGAAGCTCGTCGTAGGAGCCGTAGGCCAAGGGGATGCCGAGCGAATGGGCAGCCTCTTCGGCCTTCGCCTTGTTGCGCGAGGCGATGGCGACGATTTCGCAGTGCTGGCAAGCACGCATCGCGGGAATCACGCGACGAACGGCGATCCCCGCAACGCCTAGAATTCCCCAGCGAATTTTTCTAGCGGGCACTGAGGCCTTCCTCTCGATCGACCGATGTTACCTTGTGCCGGGACTACTTGCTGCGAAAAAGCCAGGGCTATGGAATGCGTTTCGCGCGACGATTCGATTTCGCACCGCAAGGCGCGACCCACCAAGCCGCTTGTGATGGGAAGCGGCGCCCAGCGACAGAAGGGGATTGTCCGACTGCGGGTCCCGACACTGCCTGCGGGCAGGAAGAATCAGCTTCGGGACGCTCCGCTCAGAATGACGGGTGTGGCGACGCCGCGCTAGCGCGCGGCAGCGCCGACCGGTTTGCGTGAGGCGCGGGCGGTGGCCAGTTCCGCGAGGCCGGTCATCAAGTCTTCGACCAGGTCTTCGGCGTTCTCGCAGCCCGGCGAGAGGCGCAGGAGCGAGTCGGAAAGCCCCAGCTCGGCGCGCGCTTCGGCGGGAATCGACGCATGGGTCATCGTCGCTGGGTGGCAGATCAGCGCCTTCACTCCGCCCAGGCTTTCGCCCAGCGTGAAGTAACGCCGGTTGGAAGCGAACGCCGCGACTTCTTCGACCGTTCCGTCAAGCTCAATCGAAATCATGCCGCCGAAGCCGGTCATCTGGCGCTTGGCGATTTCGTGACCGGGATGATTCGGCAGGCCCGGGTAATAGACGCGACGGATTAGCGGGTGGCCGTTCAGCGCGTTGGCGATGGCGCGCGCATTTTCCTCGTGGCGCAGCATTCTGAGCTCGAGCGTCTTCAAACCGCGCATGGTGAGCCAACAGTCGAAAGGCGAGGGGACCGCGCCGGTGGCGTTCTGCAGGAATTTGATCGGCTCGAAAATGGCGGCGTCTTTGGCCAGCGCGACGCCCTGCACGGTATCGGAATGCCCGGCAAGATATTTCGTCACGCTATGGACGACGATGTCCGCGCCCAGCTCAAATGGTTGCTGGAAGCAGGGAGTGGCGAAGGTGTTGTCGACGACGACCAGCGCGCCTCGTGCGTGCGCGAGCTTGGCGACCTCGGCGATATCGGTGATCAGCAGGCGCGGATTCGTCGGTGACTCGATCCAGACCAGGCGCGTCTGGCCTGAGAGCGCGGCTTCGACCGCTTTCAGGTCCGCGGTGTCGATCTGCTTGGTGACCACGCCGAAATTCTGGTAAACGCGGTTGAGGATGCGGTAGGTGCCGCCGTAGACGTCGAGCGGGATGATGATTTCGTCACCCCCGCGCAGGTAGGCTTGCAGGACGGCGTTCTCGGCGGCCAGGCCCGAGGCGAAGGCGGCCGCGAACGGCACGCCTTCGAGTTCGGCGAGCACGGTCTCCAGGCGCTGGCGCGTGGGATTGTTCGTGCGCGAGTAGGAAAAGCCCTTGTCCTGGCCGGGCGCCTCCTGCTCGTAAGTAGAGGTCTGGAAAATCGGCGCGACCAACGCTCCGGTTTCCGGTTCCGACGGCTGGCCTGCGTGGATGGTGCGTGTGGCGAACTTCATGAGTTCTCTCCCTTTGCGCCCGCCGGCGAAAACCCTGTGGATGAGGCAGGGCCCTCGCGGTCGACTGGTGCGCCGCGATAGAAAAGCACGCTAGCCGCCGGAAAAACGGGGCCCGTACTCTTCTGTGATACAGTTCGGGAGTTGAATCTTCAATGACCGGGGTTCCGGTCAGTTGAGGATCTTATCTCTCCCCACTGGGCAGGAGTTAGCACCTTGGTTCTCGGACCAGGTTGCTGTGGCTTCCTAGGGCCTGTCCCCTCAGCCACTCTGGATAAGCGCTGCTGGTCGAGCAGCATGGAAATCCTAGCAATGGCAGGCTCTTGAGTCAAGAGCACAGGTGGCGCGAACGAGGCCATTTTGGCTGCTCCGAGGGGATCAAGGCACCGGCATAGAGCCACCGATGAACGCCGATCAACACGGATAAACGCAGGCAGAAGTTCTCGTTAGCTGTCCTTTTCTACGGCGCGACAGAAGGTATATACTCCGCTGCGCTCCTGCATCCGCAGGGATTTCCGGCCCCGGCGTCGCGCATCGGCTCCAGTTGACTGGCTCGAGGAACTTCAAAAAGAGGGGAAACCACCGTGGCATTGCAAATGACCGAGAAAGTTGTGGATGGCGTCACCGTGATCGCGCTGGACGGTCGCATCGTGCTGGGCGATGAAACCAACGCCTTCCGGGAGAAAATCAAATCGTTGATCGCCGAGGGGCGCACGAAGATCCTGCTGAACCTCGACAACGTGACGCTGATCGACAGCACCGGGCTGGGCACGCTTGTTTCCACGCATCACAGCGCGGCGGCGCGCGGCGCATTCGTACGTCTGTGCAAGCTCGGGACCAAGTTTCAGGAAGTGCTGCAAGTGACGAAGCTGCTCACCGTGTTCGACGTGTCCGATACGGAAGCCGATGGAATCAAGAGCTTTTCGAAATAACCCCGGCGCGCGTGGGTGAGCGGCGCCATCTGTCATGCTTGAAGCTCACTCCAATGGCGCAGTGGGAGTCGAAGTAATCGCTCCCGGCGGTTCGCGCCGTTTCGTGCTCATCGAAGAGACGCCCTTTCTAATCGGCCGCTCGGGCGAAACGGCCAAGCATCTTCAACTCAAGGACCCGCGCATCTCGCGCCAGTGCGCCGCGATTGTGTGCGACGGCGAGCGCTATTTCCTGGAGGACCGCGGGCAGCGCCACGGAATCTTCGTCAACGGCGAGAAAGTCGCGCGCCGTGAGCTCCAAGACGGGGATCTGATCAGCTTCGGCGTCGAAAACTTCTACGAGCTGGTTTTTCAGTCGGCACTGCACGACACTACTTCCATCCCCGAACTCCTCAGCCGCATAGAGAACATCAGCAGCTCCGACGCCCCCCAGGGCGGGCTCCAGAAGCTCAATCTGCTGCTTGAAGCGACGACCCTGCTGCATTCGCGGCTGCCGCTGGAGGCCGTGCTCGGCACGATGCTCGATCATGCCGTTTCGGTCACCGATGCGGACCGCGGCTACCTTCTGGAGCCCCGGGCCGGCGGCCCCTTGCATGTAAGCCTGGCGCGTGGACGGGGCGGCACGCGGCTTTCGTCCACCGAGTCTGCGCCCAGCCAGACCGCGCTGCAGCAGGCGATCGACCAGCAGAAAAGCATCATCACCGAGGACCTTGCGCAAGGGGGCGGCTCGCTTCAGGCTGCCGAAAGCATCATCGCACAGCGGCTTCGTGCGGTCGTGGTGATTCCGCTTTACGCCACGACGCGCGCGAGCTCATCCGATTCGGCGGTGCACCACAAGCGCGGCGAATTTCTCGGCGTCGTCTATCTCGATTCCCGCCGGCCGGCCGCTTTCTCCAAACTGGACCGGCGGATTCTGGACGCGCTTGGCGTGGAAGCTGCCAGCATTATTGACAATGCCCGGCTGGTTGAGCGGGAGCGCGAACGGGAGCGCATGGAGCAGCAGCTGGCCATCGCGCGTGACATTCAGCAGGCGCTGTTGCCGCGCGGCCTTCGGGATTTCCCGCACGCGGGTATCGCCGGGATCAATCTGCCGTGCCTGACGGTGGGAGGAGACTATTTCGACTTTTTCCCGCTCGGCGAGGGCCGCACGGCTTTCATTATCGCGGACGTCTCTGGCAAAGGGCTGGGCGCGGCCCTTCTGACCACCATGCTGCAGGGCGCGCTTTCCGGCATCCGGATCGGCATTGAGCCGGCGCGGGTGTTCGAAAACATCAACTATTTCCTGTGCGAACACGAGGAGCTGGCGCGATACGCCACCATGTTTCTCGGGATTCTCGGTCGCGACGGCCAATTCGAGTTCATCAACGCCGGCCATCCGTCGCCTTTTTTGTTGCGCCGCGGCGAAATCGACGAGCCGTTCACCGATGGATCGTATCCGGTCGGCCTGATGCCCGGAGCCGAATACGCATCCTCCCGCGTCAAGCTGCAAGCCGGGGATACACTGGTCCTTTTCAGCGATGGCGTCACCGAGGCCATGGATCCGGACGACAATCTATACGGTGGCCCCCGCCTGCGCGAAGTCCTCGGCGACCTGCACGAAGCCACGCTCGACCATGTTCAGAAGACGGTCCTGGCGTCGATCAAATCCTTCACCCGCGGCGCTGCCCAGGCCGACGACATCACCCTGCTGCTGGTTCGTTACCGGGCCTGACCGTCGGGGAGCCTCGGCCGCTGTTCCTACGACCGGTAATTCCCTCGCGTCGTCACCCTTCAAATCATGTAGACAGCCTATCACTCCACCGGTCTAATTGAATGTGTAGGGAACTCGCAAGTGCAGCGGCGGAGGTTTAGGCGATGAAACACGTTGCGTTTTTGGGGGTGGCGGTCTTGATGTTCGCCTCCGCAGCCCGCGCCCAGGTTAATTCCGCATCGTCGCTGCTGCTCGGTTCGCCCTGGCCCGCGTTTGCGCTGCCTGCCGCCGACCCGGAGCCTGCCCCACAGGGCGTTTACGGAGTCCTGCAGAATTACAACTGGCAGGTCTACGGCGGTTTCCAGCACATCACTTTTTATGAGTTGCCCGGAGTCACCGGCCAGCTGAACGGCTTCAACCTATCGCTGACCTACTACCCCAAGGGAGGGCACTGGGCCGGCGAAGGAGAATTCGCCACGGCTTTCGCGCCGCACAGCGGAGTCAGCACGCGCCTTTCGATGGCCTTCGGCGGCGTTCGGTATCGCCTGGATATCGGCCGCGGACTGGAGATTTGGGGGCACGCGATGGTCGGCGGCGCACACTTCTCTCCGCAGACGGCATTCGGCGGTCAGGATGCGGCTGCTTTCGACGTAGGCGGTGGAGTGGATCTGAATCCCCGCCACAAGCGGCTCGGCTTCCGCGCCCAAGTGGATGCGTCTCCGACGCTTTTCTTCGGAACCCACCAGTACAACATCAGAGAATCGTTTGGCATCGTCTACCGCTTCTAGTCCTACAGCTTGTAGCCGATCTTTCTTAGAAAGCTGCGCCTGGCCTTCACATCCCCGGGATCTTCTAAGCCTTTCGGGGGGCTACCGTCGACCACGCCGAGCACGGCCCGGCCCTGCTCGGTCTGCGTCAGGATGACCTCCACCGGATTCGCCGTGGCGCAAAAGATCGTGCAGACCTCGAAGCAATCCCGGATGCGGCTGAGGAGATTGATCGGATAAGCCTGCCGGATGAGCAGAACGAATGCGTGGCCCGCGCCGATGGCCTGGGCGTTCGCAATCGCGGCGCTGCGCAATTCCTCGTCGTTCGATTCCACGCGAACCAGGCACGGCCCCGAGGCTTCGTTGAACGCGACCGCGAACTTCGCTCCGGGCACGGTGTTCACGACCGTTTCGTAAAGATCTTCGACGGTTTTGATGAAGTGCGCTTGCCCGAGAATCAGGTTGGATTCACTAGGAATATCGAGTCGAACGGAAAGAAGCTCCATATTTTCATCCCTCATCAGGGAAAAATTTCCCACAAATGGAAGCGCAGGGAAATGGTAACACCGGGCCGAAGCAAGAAATCGTCGTTTTCACGAGGGTTTTGGACCGGGTGGCCGATATGTTTATTGGCAGCACACGTGCTCTCAAATTTTAAGCGGCGCAATTTGCGCGAGCTGCATCTAATCGGCTGGAGTGGGCGAAGGCCATAAGGCCATGTTGATTAAGAGTCTGCAACAGGCGAAGAGGTTCCTCAAAATACTTTTCGGGTTCACTCTGCTCGCTCTGGGCGTGATCATGATCGTCACTCCGGGTCCGGGCTGGCTCACAATTCTCCTCGGCCTAGGCGTGCTGGCTGCCGAATTCGTCTGGGCGCGGCGCCTGCTCGACCGGCTGAAAGAACAAGGTGGACGTATCCGCGACACCGTTTTCCCACGAACGGATCGTGCGGCCTGATTTCGTTGTAACCGCGTATTCACACCTCTGTTTTCATCCGGTTGAATTCCTGCTTCCGCCCAGATGCTAGTTGTGTTTTCATGCCCCGGGAGGCGGCCGTGCACCTCAACTCTGCAAAGAGATGGTCTGGAAAATGGGCCCTGATCACCGGGGCGAGCGCCGGAATTGGTCTGGAATTGGCGAAACTGCTCGCCCAGGGCGGCGTCAATCTGGTTCTCACCGCCCGGCGGGCGGATCGGCTGGAGAAACTGGCGGCCGAGCTGGCGTCGGAGCACGGAGTTCGGGTCGAAGTGTGCGTAGCGGACCTGGCCCAGCCTGGAGCGCCGGATGAAATCTTCGAATTCACCCATCGCAAGCTGATTGAAGTCGAGCTGCTGGTGAACAACGCCGGTTTCGGCGCGTTCGGGTACGTGCACGAGATTCCGGAAGCGCGCATGAGCGAGATGATCCAAGTCAATTGCGCGGCGGTGGTGCAACTGACTCGGCTCTACACGCCGGGAATGGTGGAGCGGCGCCACGGAGACGTGCTGATCGTGGCGTCGGTGGCGGGATTTCAGGCAGTGCCGTTCAATTCGGCATATGCGGCAACGAAAGCGTTCGACCTGATTTTCGCCGAAGGAATCGCCGAGGAGCTGGCCGAGTTCGGCGTGCGGGTATGCGCGCTTTGTCCGGGATCGACCAACACCGAGTTCCAGGAGGTGGCGCAACAGCCGGGCCGCGTGTTTCGCAGCGCGGAGACCCCGGAAAAAGTCGCGCGCGTGGGCCTGGAAGGGCTGGTTGCGGGCAAGAGCAGCGTGATTTCCGGGACGAAGAACCAGCTGATGATGGCGGGCGAGAGGCTGGCGCCGCGGAGATTCGTCGCGCGAATGGCGGCGAAGATGATGCGGCCAGGGGAGTCTTAGTGCCAGGCTACTGGGTGTCCTGCAAGCCGCGCGAGAGCATCCTGCCGTAGCCTGGCGCGCGGCCGCTGATGCCCAGAAGGCGCACGCCGGCCCAGAGGGCGTGCGGAAGGCTTGAGACCACAGGCACCTGGCAACGCCGCTCCAGGGGCGCGAGCAGCTCCAAGGTCTTCAGCGCGCCACAGGAAATCAGCAGGGCATCCGATTTCGGTGCCATTTCCCAGACACCCGCGCTGAAATTCAGGAGTTCCTCCGAGGTGACCGGCGGACGGTCCTCAAACCGCTCGATTCCCATGCCTTTCAGGGCGACGATCTCCAATCCGGATTCTTCAAGGAAAGTCCGCAGGCGCTGGTTGACTTCCTCGTTGTAAGCGGTTGCCACGGCGACCCGGTGTCCTCCGACGGCCTTTAAGCCTTCGATAATGGCGGTGCTCATAGTCACTGCTGGCAATCCAGTGGCGCGGGCGACGCTACGTTGCAATTGCTCGTTGAAGGCGGCGCCCTTATAAAAGGTGAGAGAGGTGCCCATCACGGCGATGGCGTTGGCGCCTTGAGCCGCCATGCTTTGGGCAGCCGGCACGATGCGGCCGACGACCTGGTCGTAACCTTCGGGCGTCATGCGTTCAAGACCCACGCCGGTCGCGCGAAACTCGATACCGGAGGGATACATCAGGTGGGCTTCGGGCGGGACAGGAGTGTTCGCGGGAGGGAAGATCAGTCCCAGCACCGGCGTTCCGCCTTCCGTGCGTAAGCCGAACGCGGCCCCGGCGATACTGCCCGAAGCGATTTTCAAGAACCGGCGACGGGTCGGATCAGTCATCGACAAACTCTCCTACGAACCGCATGGAAACTCATTAACGATCTGTTATCTGCAGCTTACAGATATCGAATCCCGATCGATTCAGGCTCGAGGAGTTCTTCAGCCGCCGTAAAATCCCCCAAGCAGGATGAAGCTCGCACGTTCCGGTCGGAACTGCAAGCAGCAGTTGGTGTAGACTTGGGGTGCCCACCGATGTATTATCCGCCACCCTGAGGCTGGCGAAAAACCCCGAGGAGATTTTGTAATGAACGACAGAGTCCAACAGTCCTACCGCGGTGTGCGCTGCATGTCGTGCCGCCAGCCAATTCCCCTGTCGGCGATTTTGGTCGAGATCGATTCGCGGCTTCGAGGTCTCAGCAGCGAGCGTGCCGACGAACACTCCGCGCGGGTGTTCAGCCTCAGGTGCCGGGCTTGCGAGCGGGAGAAGCCCTATCGCACGAGCGATATCGTGGATTTCGAGGGCGAACCGCGGCCGCGGGCGTCGCGTTCCCATCTGATCCAATCCGAAGGCCGGGCCGTTCGGGCACGAGCGGCAAACGGTTAGTCGAGAAATTCCTAGTCGAAGGCCGACCCACCGAATACATCCGAGCCGGCCTGTACGCGGATCCGGAAACGGGCAAGCCGCCTTTGGTCTTATCACTCCGCTGTCTCCCTCCTAAAGAAGAAAGCTGCTCGGTCCGATACGTCCCGAAGGGGAGGCCCTGCATGCCGTGGCGTGCGTTGCGGCCTTTCAACCGACACCCTTGGGCGCCCATGCGAGATGGTAGGAATCGCCCGCGGACTGCGCCGACTCCGTACAGATTGAATCGACTGAGGATGCGCGTTCTTTAGCGGTCGGCCGCCTTTAAGGGAGCGCGTAGACCATCAGTGCCTGATCGCTGCCCTGGCCGCCACTGGCCGCCATGATGGCGACGTACTGCTTTCCGTTCTTGCCCTGGTAGGTGATGGGAACTGCCGTTGCGGTGTAGGCAAGCTGAGTAACCCAGAGTTGCTTCCCGGTCTTCGAATCGAAGGCCCGGAACCGGTTGTCGTTGGTCGCGCCGATGAAGATCAGACCGCCGGCCGTGGCAATCGGACCCGCAAATGCGCCCGAGCGGCCGGTATTTTGCTTGGCGGCTGGAAGGTCCTCGGTGATGCCCAGCGGCACGGTCCAAGCGATTTCGCCCGTCTTGATATTGACCGCGGACAAAGTCTCCCACGGCGGTTTCTGGCAGGGCCAGCTGCCGATCACTTTGCCGCTGGCGTCTTTCGCTGGCGCGCTAAAGCCCGCGTACTGACTTCCGGCGCCGCTGCCGCGATGATATTCGACCTCGCTGCCTACAGTTTGAGGATTGTATTTCGGGTTCTTCTCGAGAAATCCGGTTGAGCCGGCATTCTGCATGTTGACGAAGAAATAGTCCAGAGTGGGATCGGCTGCTCCGCCGCCCCAATTGGAACCACCCGTCGCACCGGGGAAGATCAAGGTCAGCTTGGTGTCGGCAGGAGAATTGTGGACGACCCAGGGCGTGTAGGGGCCGGCGTTGTAGAAGTGGCTCTTGTCCCACAGTTCGTGGCAGGCCTGCGAGTGTTCGGGAGTGGTATCGTCGGGCGAGACGATGTCATCGCGGCTTATGGTGACGCGGGCAACCGGCGGCGGCTTTACGGGAAAAGGCTGAGTGGGGGAGTACTGCTCGCCGGGCGCGTCGCCTGTGGGAACCGGACGTTCTTCGATAGGGAAGATCGGCTTGCCCGTGACACGGTCGAAGACGAAGACGTAGCCGATTTTGCCGGTCTGAACGAGCTCAGGCACGGTTTTTCCGCCGTGCTTCACATCCATGAGGATGGGTTCGGGCGGAAGATCAAAATCCCAGAGCTCGTGGTGAACAGTCTGGAAATACCATTTCAGCTTTCCCGTGAGAGCGTCGGCGGCGACAAGAGTATTCGAGAACAGATTGTCGCCGGGACGGTCGCCGCCGTAGTAGTTGGCGGCAGGTCCGCCGAACGGGAGGTAAACGATGCCGCGTTTCTCGTCGACGGTGACAGACATGGACCAGACATTAGAACCGCCGCGGCCTTTCCAGCTGCCGTCAGCCCAGGTGTTGTGCCCGACCTCATCCGGCTGGGGGATGGCGTGGAAATCCCAGATCTTTTTCCCGGTACGGGCGTCGTAGGCGCGCTCGTCGCCGGGCACACCGGCGGCGACTTCGTCCTGCGGGTGGAGATTGGTCTCGCCGGGTCCATAGACGTTCGCGCCGACGATGATCACGTTCTTGTAGATCGTGGGCACTTCGGCGAAGGGGACGTCCATGGTGATTTCGCCGCCATCGCCGAATTTCGGGTCGGGCCGCCCGGATTGCGCGTCGAGCGCGACCATCTTGTGCCCGCTGGTAAAGAATATCCGCGGAGGATTGTCCGAATCGCCCGACCAGTAGGCGACACCGCGCGCCGAGACCAGGCCGGTCGGCCGCTGGTAGGCCCAGATTTCCTTTCCGGTTTCCGGTTCGAGCGCGAGAACGCGATTGCCCGCGGGCAGGTACATCACGTCGTTGACGACGATCGGGGTGACTTGACTGAACGCGCCGCCGGCCGGACCGGCGCCTCCGGGACGCATCTTGTAAGACCACGCAACGGCGAGATTACCGACATTGCCCGGATTAATTTGCGAAAGCGGCGAAAAGCGCGTCGATCCCAAATCGTGCCCGTACATCGGCCATTCCGTACTGGATTGCGCGCTGGCGCGGGATGCCGCCATCGATGCGAGCGCCACGAGGATACCCAAGCACCCAAACCTTTTCATTCACCGTCCCCTGTAAGTGACGACCGCAGCCGCCTCCGACAGCGATCTCGAAGCGCTGCAGTATATACAATGGGCGGGAGCCGCGCACGCCGATCGTGCGGAGGGTAACGAGGACGTACACCTATTCAAGTACCCTACGCCGGTTGGAGCCTTGCCAGATCAGCCTTTGTTGGCAGCTATTCTTCTTCTTGACCCTGTGACTTGGCGATGCGTTCGATCACGCCCATGTCTTCCAGGGTGGTTGTGTCGCCGGAGATGCCGCCTTTGTGCGCCAGTTCTCGCAACAAACGGCGCATGATTTTTCCGCTGCGCGTCTTGGGGAGAATATCGCAGAAGCGAACGTCTGACGGGCGCGCGATGGTGCCAATGGTCGTCGAAACATGCTCGATGAGCATGCCGCGCAGTTCCTTAGAAGGCGATTGGCCGGAGCGCAGCGTGACGAAGCAGACGATGGCCTCGCCCTTGATGTCATCCGGGCGCGCCACAACGGCGGCTTCGGCGACGGCCGGATGACTCACCAGCGCGCTTTCAATTTCCATCGAGCTGAGGCGATGGCCGGCGACTTTGATCACGTCGTCCACGCGTCCGAGCACCCAGATGTAACCGTCCGCGTCGCACTGGGCGGCGTCGCCGGCGAAGTAGACGCCGGGGATTTTGTTCCAGTATTCGCGGGCGTAGCGCTCGTCGTCGCCGTAGATGGTGCGCAGCATCGCAGGCCAGGGCTTTTGAATCGTCAGATAGCCGGTTTCGCCGGGAGGCACCGGCTCATTCTTCATGTTGACCACTTTGGCGATGATTCCGGGCAGCGGCAGCGTCGCGGAGCCTGGCTTGGTGGGCGTCGCGCCGGGAAGCGGCGAAATCATCATCGCTCCGGTTTCGGTTTGCCACCAGGTGTCGACGATGGGGCAGCGGTTCTTGCCGATGGCCTCGAAATACCACTTCCAAGCAGCGGGGTTGATCGGCTCGCCGACCGTGCCGAGAAGCCGCAAACTGCTGATGTCGTGCTTGTCGATCCATTCCAGGCCCCAGGACATGAACGCGCGCACCGCCGTTGCCGAGCTGTAAAAAATCGTAACTTTGTATCGCTCGACGATTTGCCAGAAACGGTCCCGCGTGGGCTGATCGGGCGCGCCTTCGTACATCACAATCGTCGCGCCGTTCGAGAGCGGGCCGTAGACAATGTAGCTGTGTCCGGTGACCCAGCCGATGTCGGCCGTGCACCAGTAGACGTCGTCATCCTTCAAATCGAACACGAGCCGAGTGGTCCAGGTCGCTTGCAGCAGGTAACCCGCGGTCGTATGCAGGACACCCTTCGGTTTTCCCGTGGTGCCGCTGGTGTAGAGGATGTAGAGCGGATGCTCGGCATCGAGCTGCGAAGCGGGGCAGTCTTTGGACGCGGCTTTCTCCAGCTCGTGCCACCAAAGATCGCGGCCGTCCTGCCAATCGACTTCGTGGCCGGTCCGCTTGACCACGATCGATTTTTCGATGGTGGGGCAATTCTTCAGGGCGACATCCGCGGTTTGTTTCAGCGGGACGATCTTGCCGCGGCGATAGCCTCCGTCCGCGGTGATCAGGATCTTCGATTTCGCATCGGCGATGCGGTCGACCAGCGCGGTGGCGCTGAAGCCGCCGAAAATCACCGAGTGCACCGCGCCGATGCGGGCGCAGGCCAGCATGGCAATGGGCAGCTCGGGAATCATGGGCATGTAGATGGCCACGCCATCGCGCGGCCCGACGCCTAGTTGAAGCAGAACATTCGCCATGCGGCAGACGCGCTCGTGGAGCTCGGCGAAGGTGAATTGAAGCGTGGGGCCGTCTTCCGCCTCCCAGATCAGAGCGGGTTTGTTGCCGTTGTTCAGCAGATGCCGATCAAGGCAATTGTGCGAGACGTTCAGCTTTCCGTCCGAAAACCATTGCGCGTGGGGAGGATCCCATCCTAGGATTTTCGTGGGTGGTTTGAACCAGTCGAGCAGCTTCGTTTGTTCGCCCCAGAACGCTTCGGGATCTTTTTCGGCCGCCGCAAACATCTTGCGATATTCATCGAGCGACCTTACCGAAGCGCGCTTGCTGAATTCCGGCGGAGGAGGAACCGCCTTCTCATCAAGTATTCTCGGATCAAACTCCAACATGGCGCCTCCCTACCGGGCGTCTGAGGACCCTGGGCAATTATGCCGGGGCTGCCTCCACGTCGTTCCCTAAATCATCTCGGCATTCCCCGCCTCTACGTTATGGGAGCAGCGCGGTTTGGTCAAGAACCCGCGCCGAGCAGCCGAATCCGAGGAATTCCCGGCGCCCGGGTGTTCTATCGGCGTACCCTATAGAAATTGGGAACCTTTGCGGCTCGATCCCGGAATATGTAACGAGAAGCAGAACGGGCCGTCCAAGTTAGACGAGATGACGCAGACGACCGATCTAGGGGACGCCCTGCTCCTGCGGCGCATTGCCGGCGGGGACGAAGACGCTTTTGCCGAGGTTTACCGCCAGAAGCATCCGGCGATCTTTCGCTTCGCCTTGCACATGACCGGCAACGCGTCCATCGCCGAGGACGTGACCCAAGAGGTTTTCATGGCGCTGATCCGCGACCCAAGACGCTTCGATCCCGCGCGGGGCACGCTCGGCGGGTTTCTTTTCGGCGTCGCGCGCAATCACTTGCGGAAGCGATGGGAACAGGACCGGCGACTGGTTTCGTTCGAAGGCGATCCAGATGATTTGCGCGAAAGAGCGGCGCGCGATCGCGGCGGCCCGCGGGCGGCCAACGGCAACGGCGCTTACGGAAACGGAAATGGCGGCGGCGTCCTCGCCAGGGCACCGAGCTGGGATGAATTTGCTTCGGTTGAAACCATCGGCCGCGTGCGCCAGGCGGTCAGCACGCTGCCGGAGAATTATCGCGAAGTGGTGATTCTCTGCGAGCTGGAAGAAATGAGCTACGAGGAAGCGGCGTCGGCGCTGGGCTGTCCCGTTGGGACGGTGCGGTCGCGGCTGCACCGCGCGCGCGCCATGCTGGTCGAGAAGCTTCGCGAGCCGCGTCCCGTGCGGAGAGCTTCGGCAGTGGGGGAATGAAAGAGGTGAATCCCATGGACTGCGCACAATTCGAGAATGTCGTGCACGATATCGAACGTCCGGGAACCGAGGGCTTTGCTCTCCGCGATCTGGCTCTGGCGCACGCCGAGTCGTGCAGCCATTGCGCGCAATTGATGACGGAGACGGAATCTCTCGATGCCGGCTTACGGATGATTATAGCCGCCGCAGCTACGCAAACGGCGCCTCCGGGCGTCGAGGCTGCGCTGATGGCGGAATTTCGCCGGCGCCACTCCATCAAAACACGCCGCAGGGTACAGCGGCAGATTGCGGCGCTGGGCATCGCGGCAGCTGCGTTGCTGGCCGTCGGATCTTCTCTTCACCACTGGTCGGCGCGTCGTGACACTCCGCCGCCCGAAGTCGCCAGCGTTAGGAATGCGCCGGCTTCGCCGGCTGGCGCGACTGCACCGAATTCGGCAAACGAACTCGACGCCGACGATTCCGAATATGCGGGCTCGTTCACGCCGCTGCCGTACGCCGATGATCCCTCGGCCCTGGAAGATGGCGCGGTGGTTCGTGTGGAAATGCCCCGCGCGGCGCTGGCCTCTTTCGGCTTGCCGGTAGCGGCCATGGAAAGTGACGGAACGGTGCGAGCCGACCTGATCGTGAGTGCGGACGGCACGCCGCAGGCCATTCGCCTGGTTCCGCAAGACAACACGACCCGGGAATAAGCTTGAAGCACCGGGAAATTGGCAGTAGCGGGAGACATCGATGAATCGAATACGCGCGACCACTAAAATCGGATTCGGCGCCGTGCTTCTGGCGCTGGCGGCGGCCTGCGGCAGCGCTCTGGCGCAATCCGACACCACGCCTCCGGCTCCCCCGCCGGGCCGTGACGTCTTCTACATGCGCATGGGCGGCGGCCCGATGGGGCCGGATGATGCGATCGGGTTCGTGGGTTTCGAGGCGGACTTTGGCGGCAAGACCGTCACCGGCGCGCCCTTCAGCGCGACGATTTCCACCCAAACCACGCAGGTGCTCGCCGACGGCAATCATATCGACCGCACGACCACCGGAATCATCGCGCGCGATAGCCAGGGCCGCACGCGCCGCGATATGACCCTGGCGGCGATCGGCGCATGGGGCACCTCGGGCCAGGCGGCTCCGCACGTGGTGTTCATCAACGACAGCGTCGCGAGCACGCGGTACATTTTGCAGCCCGACCAGAAAATCGCCCGCAAAATGCAATGGACGGGCCGCGGCAGACACGGCCGTGCGGACTCCTCCCCGCAGGGTGATGTGCAATTCGGTCCCGCAAGGCGAGGCCGCGCGAACAACGTGACCACCACTTCGCTCGGCACCCAGACCATCAATGGCGTGCCCGCGGAGGGCACGCGCACCACACGCACGATTCCCGCCGGCTTGATCGGCAATGCCAACCCCATCGTGATTACAAGCGAGCGCTGGTATTCGCCCGAGCTGCAAACGGTGGTCATGATCAAGCGCAGCGACCCATTTATGGGCGAGACGACCTTCCAGCTGACGAATATCCAGAAGCAGGAGCCGGATGCGTCGCTGTTCCAGGTGCCTTCGGACTACACCGTGAAGCAAGGCTCGGCCGCGATGCGAAAACGGTTCAAGGGAGGCCCCGGACTGCCTCCTCCGCCTGCTCCAGACGCTCAGCCGTCCGCGCAGGATTGATTTTTCTCCCTGAAGCAAGGCTTGCGGGCGGATCACCACACACACACGCTCCGCCCGCAAGCCCCCCTCCTGCGTGGCCCTGAGAGACTCCGCTGATATAATTGCCGTTGCGAACATGCCCTCGGTAAATGAGACGGAACTCCGCAAACAACTTGCAGCGGAAGGATTCGCGCACACCTACGTCTGGCAGGATGGTCCGCGCGCGTTTTATTCCGATCACACGCATCCCGGTCCGACCGCCCACATCATTCTCGATGGCGAAATGACGCTGACCTGCGGAGGTAAATCGGAAACGTTTCGTGTGGGCGACCGCTCGGACGTGCCGGCTGGCGAAGTCCATTCCGCGAAAATGGGACCGCAGGGCTGTCGCTATCTGGTGGGCGAAAAATAGTCAGCTGCCGCCGGAAATGGCTCGATCGAGCAGCTCGACCACGTGCAGTACTTCGTGCTTCGTGCCGTGAATCGCGGCGCCGGCGCGCAGTTGCAGGATGCAGCCGGGATTTGCGGTCACGATGGCATCCGTCTTTGTCTCCCGCGCCAGGTCCATCTTCAGCGCCAGCAATTCCAGCGACGCTTCCGTTTCCGTGACGTTGTAGACGCCCGCCGAGCCGCAGCACTGATCCGCCAGCCGCATTTCGACAAACTCCACTCCCGGAACGGCGCGAATCAGTTTGCGCGGCGCTTCGCGAATTTTCTGTCCGTGCGCCAGGTGGCAGGAATCCTGATACGTGACTCGCAGCGGAACCTGGTGCATCGATGCCGTGAGGCCCAATTCGGCAAGAAACTCGTTCACGTCGCGCATTTTGCCGGAGAATCGCGCAGCATCGCCTTGGCTCGCGTCACCCGCCGCGAACAGATGGGTGTACTCCTTGAGCGTCGAGCCGCATCCGGCGGCGTTGGTGATGACCGCGTCGAATTGGTCAGCAGGGAAAGCGGCGAAGTTCGCGCGCGCCAGGTTCCGCGCCACGTCTCGCACTCCGGCATGCAACGGCAGCGCCCCGCAGCAAACCTGTCCTGCAGGGACGACGACCTCGCAGCCGTTCGCCTGCAGCACGCGAATCGTGGCGCGATTCAGCTCGCTGAAGCTGACTTGCGCCACGCAGCCCGCAAACAACGCCACCCGCGCGCGCCGCGGCCCTTTCGCCGGAAAGGTTTTCCCGAGTTCGTCGAAAAAAAACTCCGAGTCGATCGCCGGCATCAATCGCTCGCGTTCCTCGAGCCCCAGAAGTTTCAATACGCCTGTGGCCCGGGCGAGCGCCGCGAGTCCGGAGCGCTGGTAGACCCGCAAAAGCCTCGCCGCCCGGGCGATACGCTGCGGATAGGGAAGCAGTGTCCGGTAGACGAAATCGCGCGCGAGCCGGGACCCCGCCGGTCGCCGGTAGTGCCGCTCGATCTGCGCCCGCGCGCCTTCCACCAGCTTGCCGTACTCCACTCCCGACGGGCACGCCGTTTCGCACGCCCGGCAATCCAGGCACCGGTCGATGTGCCTCACAAATCCCTCGCCCAGCGGCAGCTTTCCCTCGTCCACCAGCTGCATCTGCCGAATCCGCCCGCGCGGCGAATCCGCTTCCTGTCCCCACAGCCGGTACGTCGGACAATGATTCAGGCACAACCCGCAGTGAACGCACCGCGAGTAATCCGCGTATTCCGGTTTGTCCGCGCCCGAAAACCCGCTCATCGGAGCAGTAGCAGCCATGGATTCAGATCTCGTACCTCATGCGCCCCGGGCCGAGCACGCCCAATGGATCGAAAGCCTTTTTCAAGTTCTGCAGCAAAGCCAGATTGCGCCGCGAGGTGTCCTGGTAGATTGGATCTCTCTTGACCTCGGGCGGGGCGAACATCAGGCTGAAAGTCCGAAGGCTCTTGTCCGGCAAGAACAGGTGCAGACTTTCTGAATCCAATGCCTCGATGGACTCTTTCTTGACATCTCGCAACAGAAGCGCGAGATAGGTGGGCCCGAGTCCCCGCATCATCACCGCCCAGGGCGTGGCCAGCGATTTACACTGCTCCGCGAAGCCTTCAAATTCCGTCGGAAGCTGGCTGATCTTGAAAATCGCTGCGCTCGGCGCGCGATTCAGAATCGCAGCGGGGTAGTCTCGGATGTAAGTCGCGGCCTTTTCGCGCGCTTCTCCCGAAATCTCGGCGAACCATTCCAGCGAACTCGGGTCGGAGCGCTGCGCAAGCGATTCCAGTTCGCGCCGGCTTCGCTCGAGCACTTCCTCGTTGCCCGCCACTGACACAACGGCAATCCACCGGTCGCCCTGGAATGAAAATCCCGCCGTCTCGCCTAGCTGCCCGCTCCCTTCGCCGCTTGCCGCGAGAAGTTCCAGGCTCTCAAGACGCAGCACCGATCCCGCAATCGCCTGGCGAAACTTGCACGCTGCGCTCGCCCCGCGAAAAACAGCCGCATACGTTCGCACCATCCGCGGGACCGGAAACGTCCGAAAATTGATTTTGGTGATCACGCCCAGCGTACCGAGCGCGCCGATCATCAGTTTGTGCAGATCGTAGCCGGACACGTTCTTCACCACCCGGCCGCCGCTCTTCGCCGCGGTTCCATCCCCGGTCACGAACTCCATCCCCAGCACAAAATCGCGCGCCGTGCCGTACGCTTGCCGCAGCGGTGAATCGACACCCGATGCAATCGTTCCCCCGGCCGTCCCCCGATCGGCAAACGGAACCGCCAGCA
>Ga0210404_10000144_pt1 | contig 46948 bp, 79 predicted proteins | sample IncBWH28MmetaG_FD_155455 | JGI IMG/M metagenome (GOLD analysis project Ga0210404, IMG submission 155455) | Forest soil microbial communities from Barre Woods Harvard Forest LTER site, Petersham, Massachusetts, United States - Inc-BW-H-28-M | ecosystem: Environmental > Terrestrial > Soil >... | reverse complement strand
GAACAGGTGATGGATTTGCAGCTCGCCGCGCTTTGCATCTGGCGCGAAGCCCGCGGCGAAGGGCTGCTCGGCAAGCGCGGTGTAGCGCACGTCATCCACAACCGCGCCCAGCAAGGATTCGGGTACTCCATCGCTCACGTAATTTTGAAGCCCTACCAGTTCAGTAGTTTCAATGCGAACGATCCCAACGCGGATAAGTGGCCAGCGGATGCAGACCATTCTTGGCTGGACTGCCAGCAAACTGCGAGCGAAGTGCTCGGCGGAAGCGATGAAGATATTACGAACGGAGCGACGTTCTACTATTCGCCGCCGCTCACTGCGCCGCCGCATGCGTGGGGTCCAGTTGACATTGTGCTGAAAGTCGGGAACCTTACTTTTTGCAAGCCAGCCCGCCGCCCTGCCGATTTAGGACTGCAAGGTGATCTGTGAAGGTCTACGCGCTGCAAACGGATCGGCTCGGCACTCTCTCTGTCACGGTCGAGACCAATACCGCCGGGAAAAAGCACAACGAATACCTGAAGTACGCGCTCCAGTTCGCGGTGGGCAAACTCGGCTTCGACATCGGCAATTCTTCGGACGAAGCTAAGAACCTCGCGCTATCGCTGATGAGCGATTACTACGAAGGAGCTCCCGAGGAAGCGGAGCGGAAAGCAGATGCATTTCTGGGAGCGTTTCTGGTGCATCACACGATGCCACCGGGGAGTAAGCTGGAGATTAGCAGCGAGACGCTGGACAGGTGGGTGTTTCTTATGCAGATCCCGGTTGGGTGAAGAAATGGCGAAACGAACCACGTAACCGATACAGCAACTCCCCCAATAGGCTCCCACTTTTTTTGAAAATAGTTCTTGACGCCCATATGCGCTTTCCTGCATAGTGCTGCGCATGGCAAAGATTCATCCTCTCGGACAGAAAATCAAGGCTTTCCGGCTCAAGCGTCAGTGGACGCAAGCCCAGGTCGCCCGCCATCTCGGCATCAGCCGCCGCACGGTGCAAGCGTTAGAGAGCGGCCAATCCCGCGAGATACGCGCACTTACCGCAGCGAAGATCAACATGGCGATCGAGGCTATTGAGGGGAACGAGCCCGCTCCGCGTCAAGCCCTGGAAGTTGTAGGTGCGCGCCCATGACGCCGTCCTCCCTTTTTTTATTTCGAAAAGCGCAAATGCGGGTTATAAGTTATAATTCTCTGGGTAACATAACGCAGCCGTTAATCGAAAAAAATACCCCTCACGCCGTTTTACTCAGCCGGAACTCCTCAAACCGCAGCATAGCCTGCTTGCCGTCCACTACCGTGCGCGACAGCCGAATGAACGTATCCCGCTCGTCCAGCATCCAGCGTAAAACCCACGCCTTTGCTTCTGCTTCGCGTGCGATCTCCATGTCTTTCTTTGCGCGTTTCCATGCCTGTGCGGCTTCATCCAGCGCGGCCAGTTCTGCTGACTGCAAAGCTGCGTCGGACCAATCAATTACTTGCTCGGGACTAGGTAGCGAGTTCAAAGAGGCCTCCAGGGATTTGAGGTACGGCGGCGGATTCTCTGTGCATATGAACGGGATGTAAATAGATCGGATTAGTTCTTTCGTACGGGGTACTTCGGTACTGGGTTGTTAGAGCGCAGGCAATAAGGAGAGCAACGGTGTCCCAGCCAATCCGTTGGTCAGTAAGCGTAGACGAAGAAACAGTGAGACTTGAAAAGCGTTGGCGGGAGAAGTTCTCGCCGATGACTAAAAGTCGATCCTCTGTGGTGGTGCTTCTTTTTAAGCTGTGGGATGAAGTAGCCACGGACCCCAAGGTAATTCCGCTGCTCGCAGCCCTTCAAGGATTAAAAGTTAATAAAAGTGAATACGAGCTTCCTGCCCCAACTCTCTCCGTCGAGGGCAGGGCGAAGCCTCCGGTGCGTTCGACCTTTGGCGAGGGCACGCATCGGGGGCGGGTTTCCGGCGTTAGTCGACGCAGCTGTCTGGCTTCGGTGGTAGCGGTGGCATATGGCACCTCCTTTCCCCTGCATTCTACGCGGTTTATCGGGAGGGCGGCGTGATTCGCTTCATCCCAGCCTTCGTCTCTGTGGTCGCCGTTGCTCTCGCCGCAGGCTTTTCTTTTCGCGCACGTCTGCCGTGGCTCATTTCCGCGTATCTGGCCGTGCAGTGCGTGTTTGCGCTCTGCGCCTGGTGGAACCTTTGCCGCGGAGAGGAAGTGTTTCATAGCCACGGCTACCGCGTGTTTTTCGCTTCCGTTTTCGGTCTAACGCTGGCCGTCGCTTTGATCGTTTCGTTTGGTTGGCCCCTTGGTTTCCGCGTGAGCCTTGCTCTTTGGCCGTCGCTGCTCTTGACGCTCTATCTCTTGGCCGTCGCGCTCGACGCTCCGCGAGGGCTGCGCGTGACGATGATTCAGGGCGGCGTGCTTCTCTTTAACGGCGTGCTCGCGTTCATCGCCCGGGCGAAAGTGGACTCGCCGGAGCTTCGGTTTACCTCGGCTGCTCTCGCCTGCTTCTGGATTGGGCTCGGCATTTTCTTTTGGGCCTACGCGGTGGCAGAGGACGGGTGGACGGTGCAGAACCTTTTGATTCCGCCAATGCTCGGAATCGTGTGCTTTGGCTGGCTGGCGTGGAAGTTGAACGGCCTGCAGAGCGAAAGAGTACTGGAAAGCCTGCGCGACCAATCAGCTTTAACCGAGTTGCAGCACCTGGAGGCGCGGCCATGAAAGACCAATTCTTCGTGAGCATGACGACGTGGGCGAAGGTTCGCGGGGATTACTCGCAAGCGGAAAAGGACAAACTCAACGCCGCGATCACTGGCGAGGCCCTATGTCCGCGCGGCGTTTTCCTTGACACGGAAAAGCTTGGCGCAGAACTGACCGCGAAGATTCGAGCGGCCAACAAAGCGACGAATGCGCTGGTGCAACGATGAGCGACTTTCAATCTCCCTATCAGCAATTTCTCGAACAAGCAGAAAGCGAGGCAGCGATGACCCAACAAGAGCGCGACAAGATAACCGAGTTCGTGGCGAGCATGGGCTTTGAGCACACCGATGACCTGATGGTGCTAACGGAGTCCATCGAGAACCGCATGGAGGACCGTAGGCGTTTCGCTGCGAGGCGTGACGCGAAGGAGAAGGCCCATGCATCCGTGTGAATCAGACCGCGAGCATTCGACGGGCGAGATAGAAGAGCCGAAGGCATCGAAAGATTGCGATGAGTGCGAGCACCCGATTGCGGCGCACCACCAAGAATATGGCTGCCAAGTTGTAATCGCCGAAGAAGGAACTGCTTATCGCGGCCCGTGCGGATGCACGGCGTGGGAGCGCGAAGAGTGGCCGTGCGCATCCGTTCCGCTGGTGGATGAAGAGTTTGAAGTTCGGGCCAAGTAAATCCAATCGCTAAATCTACGAAAAGGAGAAGTGGAATGTTGAAGATCATCAAGGCGTCAGAACCAATGCTCGTGGAACAGATCGTACTCTGTATTTACAGTCCGCCAGGATTAGGAAAGACAACCCTGGGATTCACCGCAGATAGCCCGCTGGACTTCGACGCCGATAAGGGAGCCTACCGCGCGAAGAACCGCAAGGATACCGTTCCCGCACCAACGTGGGCCGCGATCGAGACTATGACCGCCGACGAGCTCCGGCCCTACAAAACACTGCTTCTGGATACCGCTGGCCGTGCCTTGGACCTCTTGGCCATTGACATCATCGCCAAAGACCCCAAGGCAGGTTCCGGGGGAACTTTGAACCTAAAGGGATTCGGCCAACTCAAAAAGCGCTTTTCCGATTGGCTGAAAATGGTCCGCCTGTTCGGGAAAGATGTGGTGCTCATCTGCCACATGGATGAGCAACGCAGCGGCGACGAAGTAATCGAGCGCCTGGACGTGCAAGGCGGAAGCAAGGGGGAAATCTACAAATCCGCCGACGCGATGGGCCGCATCTTCGTCAAGAACAACGGCGAGCGGTTTATCGACTTCAACCCCCGCGAAAATTCGTTCGGCAAAAATCCATGCGAACTTCCGATCATGCCGATTCCGCTTTCGAGCGAGCGCTGCTTGGCTGAAATCATCGCCACGATCAAAGACCGCTTGAATGCTTCCGTCGAAGTAGAGAAAGAGGCCGATCGCGAAATGCAGGACTGGGGTATTGCCATCAACGAGTGCTCCACCGTCGAGGAGTTGAATCAGTTGCTCCCCGAAGTGAAAAAGGCCAGCCCTGCAATCCGCTTCCTTGCGCAGAAACGTGCAAAGGACTTGGGTTTCGCATTCGACCGGACCGCTGGAATCTACAAGCCGAACGGCGCACCGCAGACCGCTGGCGCGGCAAGGTAGGCCAATGCTCAGCGCCTCCGTATCGAACGTGGACCTCTACCGCATGTGGCGCGGCAACGAAGATCTGGACACCGATTGGTTGCTGCGCCGGTTGCGCGGAGAGGACGAACAAACCGAGCAGATGAAGGCCGGGGAAGCGTTCCACAAAATTCTGGAAGCTCCCAACTTCACCGAGCAGACCGAAGTCACGCAGGGAGGTTTCTGGTTCTCGATTCTCTGCGAGATTCAACTGGCGCTTCCTCCCGTGCGGGAGCTTCCGATCGAGAAGCGTTACGGCGATTTACTCATCCGTGGGCGCGTGGACGGCTTATCCGGCAAGACCGTGACCGACTACAAGACCACAGCGCAATTCGACGCTGACCGCTTGATGGAAGGCTACCAGTGGCGCTTCTACCTCGACATGCTGGACTGCGACACCTTCACCTGGAAAGTGTTCGTGCTCTCCCAGTACGGGAAGCCGGGACACTACGACGTTACGCAAGCCCACGAACTCACGCAGAAACGCTATCCGGGCTTGCATGGGGATTGCGAACGGCTGGCCGCTGACTACCTGCAATTCACGCGGTCGGTCGGATTCGTAAAAGAAATAGTCGCAGCGGACTGATTTTCGTTAACTCGCCGGGGAGTTGGGGCAGGCTCGCACCCTTCCTCAACTCTTCGGCAGAAAGGAAGCGCAGATGGAAGGCAGATACGACAATCACCCGCTCGTCGCTCCGCACCTGGAGCATAGGGCGATATTGCATGAGCGCATGGACGACCTACAAAAGATTCTGGAATGCGTACACGCGCTGCTGACTTGTCCGTGCGCGAATTGCCAAGGGGAACGATCTATGGAGGTAGCTCATGCCCAGGCCCGATGACTGGTCGGATGTTCCAAGCGCGACCGAGTTGCTTAACGCGGAGAGGTGGCGGCAGAGATTCGCGATCGCTCTTTTTCTGCTGGCCTTCGCGGTGCTCTGTGCGGCGCTGGTGAGGGGATTGAATTGAATACCTGTATTCATCCAGACCGCCTGCTATTCGATTTCACCGTCCCCTACATGGGCGAAGTGAAAGTCTGCCTGGAATGCCGCCGAGAGCTTGCGCTGCGGACGGTGGAGAAACCGCTTGGACTTATCCCGGCAGATTGCGGACGACTCGGTTATCTCGGCTCACGGTGTGGCGGCGAGTACACCAGTACGGACGCGATGACGTGCTCCTGCAAAGGTCGGATTGAAGAGTGTCAGCGGTCGGCGAAGTTGTTTTTGGAATGGCTGAAGTATCGAGAGTTGACGGCACGGTAGCAAGGTCGGATCTGGTCGGTAAGCCAAAAAGGGGGATGTCCGGTGGCAGTAATACGTAAGGGTATGCGTGTACGCAGCATCTATGAGCCTGACCGTGTGTTTGTTGTGGACCGCAGCTTGCTACCAGGGCGCGTGTTCCACGAAAAAGGGGCTACGCGCTGGTACACGAAGAGGGAGTTGGTTCCCGCAGGGAAGCAATTTAAGGCACCTAAAAAAGCCGCCAAGCCTGTTACTCGTGCCAAGCTGCGAGCGGTGCGGAATGAGCGTTCCTCAGCGTTCCTCAGCACTCCGCCGCTGTCCCCTAAGCGCCCGTATCAGCCAAAACTGACCTGCACCGAATGCGGCGTGGAATTTACGCGCGGATCGAAGGCGCGAAAGTTGAAGCCGGGTGAGCGCCCGTTTTGCACAACCGCGCACCGCGTGAAATTTTGGAAGCGGCAGCAAGTTCCGATTGTTATCCACTTTTCCACACCGAAATCCACAGATAAAAACTTGCAAAAGGGAGCCGCATGAGTACAGCCCCTACGAGTCACGGAAGATCGTCTAGACGTGTGGCGGCGCAAAGCGGACAAAAACCGGAGTTTTCCGCAAATCCACAGGACTCATCATCACAAGCTTTAAATACTATTCAATTCTTAAAACCTAAGAGTAATTCTGTTTCTTGCAGTGATGAGCGCGGTGGAAAAGTGGAAAAGCGGCCGTGCAACCGCCAGGTATTCGCAAGCGAAGCGGTCGCGTTCAACTCCGCGCGGATGCTGCGCGGCATAAAAATCGCGGTGAAGCCTGAACGCTGTGCAAAGTGTGGCTTGATGCATTTATCCCGAGACAACGGAGGGCCGGACCAGCCATGAAGAAAAATCTTCCCTACTGCAAGCATCACCCGAACGTGCGAATGAAACTCTCCATCGAGCCTATTCCGTTCCGCGATAAAGGCAATCCAAATCTGAATCGCCAAGTTCTGCGCTGCCCGGTAGTGGATAAATCCACAAAGCTGCAGTGTCCGTGGATGGAGCTGGTGCTGGACAGCGAGCGCATAGAAACCGCATTTTGCAAAACCTGCAAGAAGCCTTTGACGCTCGAAGATCATCACCGCTCAGAATGCGGAACCTGCCGCTATGCACGGCAGAAGAAAAGCATCGGGTTGCACGCGCGGTATCTGACGAAACTGGCGAGAAAGCGAGTCGCGGCTTGAGCGTAATTCCTGAAAAGCGCGAAGACCTCGTGGCGATGGGTTACGTGTACACAGGCGACGGAAAGTGCCGTGATTGCCATGTGCGGGTGGAGTGGTGGATCAAGCCAAACGGAAAGCGAGTGCCACTTACCGTTCACGAAGAGGGTAGCGGGTTGATGCAGGAGCACACCGGGAGAGTTGGATTTTTCAGGAAGCTGCACTTTCTGCATTGCCCGGAAAGGAAGGAGCGATGAATACCGCGAAAGAAGTGCGCGAGGAAAAGCAGGGCCAGCTTGGCCGGCGAGAAGTAATCCTTCGCCTACTGAAAGAAGCAGGCCCGCAAGGCCGCACCAACCTGGAACTGAAAGACGTGTGCCTGCGCGTGGGCGCAAGAATCTTTGAACTGAGAGAGCGCTATGAGATCGAAACCAAACCGGAGAAACGGGGAGTCTATCGCTTTATTTTTCGCGGCGAAAAAGAGAGTCAGAGGAGATTATTCGCGTGACGCTCGGGAGGCGCTTCGAATTGTTGACGGCCCATGCCGCGCGCAACATCGCAGCACAGCGCAGAACGGAATTACTGGACTCCGTTCAGGATTGGCTGGAGTCCGATGACTGCCCGGCAGAGAGTATCGAAGAAATGTTCTACGCGCTGGCGGGAGTGGCGGCAATTTGCATGAGCGAGTATTGCGAAGAAGTGCAGGCGAGGATCGGCGGAGAAATCCTTGAGCGGGAGATGAAGCAGGGATGATGACCGAACGTCTGCGCACCCGTCACATTCTAGTGGTGTGCGGGATCTGTTTCTTTTGGTGCTGGCAGTTTGCGAAGGCTTTGGCGGCGAGCATTGGACAGTGAAAGGAGGATTGCAGCAAACAGGACGGGGAGCGGCATTCAGAGGGGAGTGAGAAATATCTGATCACTCCAGCGAGCGGAGATGGTACCCGACAGAAAATCGGGGCAACTGCCGGCGCTAGTACATCCTGAGGGGCCGTCACGCGGGGACGAGGCAAGCCCAGCACAGTTTTTGTAGAGGTTAAATCTGAAAGGAGCAATGTGGACATAAACAACATCTTCACCTATCACTCGCCGCGACCGGAGCAACTTCCGAAGTATGAAGCAATCCGCGCGAAGGCGAAGGAGTTGGGCCAAGTAATCGTGGACAACACGCCGACCTGCGCAGACCAAACCGCTGCGATTCGCTTGCTGCGTGAAGCGGTGATGACGGCGAATGCCGCTATCGCACTAGATGGAAAACTCTGAGGCAGATCGCGTGAGTGGCCCTCTCTGCGGTGCCCGCTGGCTAGAAAGCACTGAAGTGTTCTGTCAGCGGGAGCCGCATACATCGGGAGAATGCTTTTCCAAGATACAGATCATTTATGAAAACGGGATTGTAGGGAAGGCGGAGATTACTTGGAAAGATTTCAGGGAGGAACGACTTGAGCGAGCACCTAGCATTTGAGCATCTGCATAGCTACCCGAAAGTGTACGCGATTGGTCATGGCGCGATTGCGGAACTGTTCGACGGTGACGTGCTGGTGGAAGAGAAAGTGGACGGCAGCCAGTTCTCGTTCGGTGTGTTCAAGGGCCAAATTTCCATGCGCTCACGCGGCGCGACGGTAATCCCCGGCTCCGCTGATTCCGGCATGTTCGCGGCGGCAATCAAGTCCGTCGAGGAGATGAAGGACCGCCTACATGATGGCTGGACCTATCGCTGTGAGTACCTGCAAAAGCCAAAGCACAACGTCCTGTGCTATGGCCGCGTCCCGTTGCGCAACCTGATTCTTTTCGACATCAACACAGGCGATGAGGTCTATCTGTCACGCGCTGAGAAGGTAGCTGAGGCCGAGCGCATCGGCTTGGAATACGTTCCCGTGCTGCACTTCGGGCCAGTGAGTTCCCCAGAAAAGCTCTACGCGCTTCTACAAAGAGAGAGCGTTCTTGGCGGCAAAACAGAAGGAATTGTCGTCAAAAACTACTCCCGGTTTGGCAAAGACAAGAAAGTGCTGATGGGGAAGTACGTCAGCGAAGAGTTCAAGGAGACGCACGGCAAGGAATGGAAGGCCAGCAATCCAACGATGGCCGACGTAGTCGAGCGAATCATCGCCACGCTCCGCACCGATGCGCGTTGGGAGAAAGCAGTATTCCGGCTCCGCGATCTGGGCCAGCTCGAAAACTCCCCGCGTGACATCGGCAACCTCATCAAAGAAGTGCAGCGCGACGTGCGCGAGGAAGAGACGGAATTTATTGAGCAGAAGTTGCGGGAATGGGCGTTGCCGAGAATCCTGCGAGCATCCTCTGCGGGAATTCCTGAGTGGTACAAAAAGCGCCTGCTAGAGAGTGCCTTTCCGGCTGCGGAGACAACGGTCGAGCCGTGAAACCCGACTACATACTCCGCCAAGAAATAGCCGCAAACAAAAAGCTTCTCCGTGAGCGCAAGAGGCAACGCATCGGTCTGCCCTCCAGCAAGCCGACAACGCACTGGAAGGACGGGCATGAATACCTAGTAGGAGTGTTAGCGCACACAAGACGGCGCCTGGAAATCTTCCGCAACGCAGGGGGAGAAGCGACCTGGTTTGATGAGTCAGATCCCAGTACCGTCGAGGAAATTAAGCCGGCAATGTGCCAGGGGTGCGCGGAAACGCACTTAGTCGGATGGCTCGAGGGGGAATGGTCCCACCCAAAGTCGAAGGGTGAGCGACGCTGCGATTGCGCGGAGCATAGTTTGTGGGTCTGCCGTACTTGGCACGTCGTCTCAGGTCATGGGCGAGTGCTTCATTGGAGCCAGAGATGAAGGCGGGTAAGCAATTCGGCGTGCCGGGAGCTGAGAACGTAAATTTCCGGCACGGAAACAGCGTTGGCTACAAGGTCACCGGGACGTACCACAGTTGGCGAAGCATGATCCAGCGCTGCACGAATCCAAAGCGGCACAACTACAAATGGTACGGCGCCCGAGGCGTTACAGTCTGTGAACGATGGCGAATGTCTTTTGATGCGTTCCTGGCCGACATGGGCGATAGGCCGAAAGGGACCACGCTGGACCGATTCCCAAATAAGGAAGGCAACTACGAGCCCGGCAACTGCCGATGGGCGTCGCAGCGGGAGCAGATGCGTAATTCTCGAAACTTTCGAGGGATTGGGCCGCGATGGAGAGACGGCTCTTTTCGCACACCTTGGAAGATCAGGCGCGGGGAGGAACTTTCTATATGAGGCAGCTTTTCACAACCACCGTCCGACCGGAGCGAGCGATGGCATACCGCGCCAAGGAGGCTGAGCATGGCTGAAATCGAAGAGAATGGCGAGCATCCGTGCTTCGTTGGCAAAGCTCCATGCGGGTGCTACCGATTTGCGATGGTTAACGATGAGCACACACAAGCGGAGGATTTTTCAGAGATGGCTCGCATGGTGAAAGCTGGATGGAAGATTGAGATTAAGCCCGTCAAATTTGTGTGGGATGGAGGTCTGAATTTCAACTGCGGCCATATTCAGGCCAAAGCGTGCGGTAAGCCATGATCGACCCGTTTGAGCGGTATTTGTAGGGAAAAGAGGGAGGAAAAGTTTCCAATGACGCAGACGAAGCTGGAAGTGGGGCAGGAAGTTTGGGTGCGGGGCAAGCTGCTATACGTTTACGGGGACGGAGTGTTGCAAGTGAAATTTGAGCGAGCGGACCCGATGAATAATCAGATCGCGTTCATTGAGTCGAAAGACGTGCTCACAGGCAGCGCGGGAGCCTCTTCTGAGCCGCCGAGCGTCATCCATGTTGCACTTCATTTTGACGCCGACCAAAAGGGCTGGCCGCGAGTCGCTGGCGTGTATTCAACTTACGAGGCCGCCGAAAAGCGCGTGGAAGAACTTGGCAGCGGGGCAACACAATCGCTTCGCCTCAATGAGCCGGTGCGATTTACATCTGAGCGCGGAGGCAGCGCGGGAGCAGCGAGCGCAGAGCGGGAGAGTGATAGGGGAGCCCCAAATCTAAAGCGCCCAACGTGCTCACTCCACAATCGACTGATGGACAACATTGCGAGTGGCGGAGATGACTCAGCGGAAGTTTGGCAGTGCAAGGAGTGCGCACCAAGGCAGGCTCAAATTGAGCGGCAAATAGACGCACTAATGGAAAAGTTGCGCCCTGTCGCAGGCAGCGCAGGCTTGAGAGAGCGACTGGAAGGCCATTCCTTTATCTGGAACGACAACTATAAAGCGAGATGTCGCTGCGGTTGGCGTGACGATGCGCCGATGGGCTATACGAATGCGTGGGAAGCGTGGGTTGAGCACGTTGCCGCCCTCGCACGCGAAACTGCGCCTGCGGGTTCGCGTGAGCTGAAGGAGCGCATACAAATAATTATCGAGATGCTGCAACGTATCCTGCCAAAGGCACTTACAGAAGAACTCGGCATATCCGCCGAGGATACTTACGAAGGGTCGGGATATAAAAGCATTCTTGGCGTTCTTTTACCGCAAATAGAAGTCGTGTTGAGAGAGGAGCTTGCCACCAATGAGCGCAAGTGAGCTAAGTAACGCTGTGCGTAAGTACCTAGACTATTTCGACCCTGTAGACGGCTACGATGGAAATGTGGAGCTTCAGAAACTCAGCGAAGCGTTAGCGGCTTATGAATCTGACCTGACCTGTGGATACTGCGGAAATCATGCGGTGACGGACGGGCATCATCCAGCGTGTCCGCAAGCGGCTGCGCTGGCCCCTGCACCAGCACCCGACATACGACAAAAAGTGTGCGACGAAATCTTGTCCATCATGCGTGTGTACCGCGAACAAGAACAGTCGATGTATGGCGTCGGCACGCCCGGAGGACTTGAGCACATGGGCGACGTGTGGAAGCTGTTTGCCAAGTGGGAAGCTTCGCTGGCAGCGGGAACGGAGAGGGAACAGTGAGCGACGGAAAATTGGACTGCGAAGAACGGCAAACATTCTACCACGGCGCGGCGATGCACCTTTTATTCTGCCCGAAGAAGTTGGAAGAGTGCATTCGCTGTCAGAAAATCGCGGCTGCATTGGCTCTTACAGAGCGCACCCCGGAGGCGAGGAAGGAAAGCAAATGAGCCAAAAAGAGGAATCCTGTAAACGCTGCCACGGGACTGGCTACATTCCTTCTGAAACGTGCGACATGGGCTGTGTAGACTGCCAAGATAAATGTCCAGACTGTGGTGGTTCGGGCAACGCGGGAAAGGAAAGCAAATGAGAACCTGGAACCTAGACGGCTTGCGTAAACACGCCAAAGCTCGCGGTGAAGCAACCATATGTCACAAAGAAAAGAAGCGCCGCGCGTCCTCACTGATAGATGACCCGCCATGCGTATGCGGCTATCGCAAAAGCTCCCACAGCGAAAAACACCCTTGGCACAAATTCTACTTGAGCGAAGGAATGTGTGCAGAATTTCGGGCGGGAAAGGAAAGGAAGCCAGCTTTATGAGCGAGCATCGAGGCATTATTCCCCGCTGTGCGCCTTGGCGAGAGGTTGTGAGTCGGGAGTTCTTTGGCCGGCAAGGGTACAACTGCCTACTCTCCTGTGGCCATAAAGTCTACCGCGAAGGCGGCGTGGTACGGCCAGCGCCGAAGAAAGTCAGATGCGAAGGCTGTGCCGGCGATATTTTACGTGCTGAGAGCGCAGCAGCCGCAAAGGAGAAGGGGTAGCATGAGCGAGCGAACGCAAAGATCAATTTGGGTAGTGGAATCGCGTGAGAAATTCAGCACTGGTCGATGGAGTCTATGGAGACTATACCGAAGTTCTGGTATTCCCGAGAACCGCCAGGAAGCATTCGACATCGCCGCCAATCTGAATGGTGGAAGCACGAACGTACAATATCGAGTTTGGCAGTATGGGCCGGTGCGCCCATGACCGACCACAGCGAGAAGGCGCGGGAGCTGGCAGAGCGGGTCTATCAGCTTGAACGCGATGAGCATTATTCATATTGGAGCCGAAAGAGTGGGCACTTGGCCTGTCAGTGCGGCACGGAATTTGAGAGTGGCGTAGGGCATGAGGAGCACGTCCTGAAAGTCGCTGAGAAAATCGTGGCCGAGGCGCTGGCCGCGTGTCGGCTGGAGGCGCGCATTGCAGAAGTCGAGCATTGTCAGATGATTTGGTCGAATAACTGGAACGATGATTTGCTGGGAGAACTTTTTGACAAGCGTATCGCTGAGTTGCGCGCCGCCTTGGAGCGAGCAGCGGGGCAGCCAGAAGCGAAATCTCAGGTTTGATGCAGAACCCTTGATCCTATGATGTTTTTGCACAACCACCGTCCGACCGGAGCGAGCGATGGCATACCGCCACAAGGAGACTGGGCATGGCTGACATAAAAGTATTCAAGTTAAATGATTGCGATTGGTGGGCTGCTAGCGACCTTGAGGCTGCCAAAGCTGCCTACATCGAACAAACCGGCGAAGAAGATTTCGATGATGCATATGAACTGAGCGACCACCAAATGGAGTTTCTAAAATTCCGGCGTGACGATGACAATCACACGGAAGTGTCATTCAAGGAAGAATTGGAACGCAGGCTCCGCGACGGCGAAACATTTCCATGCTTTTTCGCCTCCACGGAGTATTGATGCGGAATGCCATGAATGAATCCGCAAGCGGTAGTTGTAGGCCATGATGTTTGGGGTGCCAAGGGGAGCGAGTGAGAGGTTTTTAGGAGCGAGCGATGCAGATAATTCATAGTGAGCCGATTGAATCTTTTCCGTTTGAGCGGATGTCACGAGCGATGGAGATGGTTGGGTGGAAATGGTTTATCGGCAGGACGCCGAGCGGTCCTGAGTTGCAGCTTGAGGCGTCACGGATGTTGCGAGATTTGCAGAAGCGCAAAGATTCAAAAACGGTGGCATCTGGTGGGCTGGTGGTTTCGCGCGACGGCAATGTGGGATTCGAGGCGAAGAGTGGAAAGCTGGCAGCCTGTCAGAAAGCGTGGGAATACGGCGGGCCGGGGCGAGACTAGACGGATGAGCGATCGACACATGAAGCTATCTGAATTAACCCCGCGGCGCCGGCAGATCGTAGAACTTGTCAGCGAAGGTTTGAGCAATAAAGAGATCGCTGCGAAGCTGGGCATCGCGCCGGATACTGTGGACCGCATTCTATGCACGATGTACGACAAATTCCTTCCGTCGCAGGGAACACGCAATCGACTTGCGCTGACCCGTCTATTTTTCGAGTTTAGGCCGATAGCATAGTTTACGGTATTTCCTTCCTCGGATGATTCCTGTACAAAGCGTCGAAGAACCGCAGTTCTCTCCTTTCTCTCGCTGAACGGGGCGCTATTCATGGCTGGGTAGCAGCCCCAGGAAGCGGGAGGTGGTTGGAAAGGAAACTTTGAGCCTATCCCCGAAGTTAGCCTTCGATGTATGCCATGAAGTTTACGCAGCAATCCGCGGTGATCTTGACGGCATCGCCTTAATCGACCCCAACAAAGTACCCAGCGATCACTGCTGGCGGCCGCAGAGCGGACCGCGAGGAGAAGAGTATGTTGCCGACTTCGCGCTTGCGGGCAGAAAAGCACTCAGCCGTCCCGAAGATGCATCGCGGCTCATCCTCTTCAACTTGTTCTACCTCGCACTCAACCCGTACCAGAGCGTGCGGCACTTCATTGGATTGCGTGAGGACACCTGGGCGATGTGGACTGAGGAGATTCGGGAAGCGGTAGGCAGGGAGATTATTCGGCGGCAGATGTTTCCGCCACGCAACTACTTCAACGAGCGGACGAAGCCGAGGAAGCAGCTAACTGGGAAGATCAACGGCAAGCCTGCGAGTGCGCACGCGGTGTCGACTTACGGAATGAACTACCTCCGGAGTACGGAAGAGTTTCGCGGATTAGCACGCGGAAGCGCAACTTCTTGAAAAAGTACTTGACAACCCTACAGCGATTCCTTGACACTCCCCTACGTTGAACAGTCAGCACTGAAGCCGCCCCACAGATGGGCGGCTTTTTTATTTCCCCGATGAAAAAAAAAAGGAACTTCGAGATGAGCGCTTCGCTCAAGAGTATGTGATCGACCTGAACGGTGAGCAGGCGGCGATCCGTGCCGGCTACAGCGCCAAGAGCGCACGGTCTAAGGCGTCTCAGCTATTAACAAAAGTAAACGTGCAAGCCCGAATCGCTGAACTCACAAAGGCGAGAGCGGACGGCCTTGGGCTGACTGCCGAGAAAGTTCTTCGAGAACTCACGCTGATGGGCTTCTCGAACATGTTGGATTATGTTAGGCCGCAGAAAGATGGGTACGCGTACGTCGACCTCTCGAAGCTGACGCGAGAGCAAGCTGCGGCGATTCAGGAAATAACGACAGAAAGCTTCGTGGCGGATGACCCTGAGTCGGAAGACGGCGACGGCCAAAAGATTGTAACGAAAGTGAAATTCAAGCTGGCCGACAAGCGCGGCAGCTTGGAGTTGCTGGGGAAATACCTGAAGTTGTTTCTGGATCGTACCGAAGTCACTGGGCCGGGTGGTGGTCCGGTGCCAATTCAAATAGTATCCGCGATTCCACGACCGAAACGTGATAAGTCCGCTACTCAAGGTAGTTGAGACTTACACGCCGTTTCCCCGGCAAGCAGAGTTTCATCGCAGCCCAGCGAAGTACCGGCTCTTTGGCGGGGCTGCTGGCCCAGGTAAAACCGCTGCATTGGTCTGGGAAGCGGTCATGCAGAATCTGGAAGTAGAACGCAGCACCGTTCTGCTTCTGCGCCGGACCTTGGGGCAGCTCGAAGATTCTCTGCTGAAAGAGTTTCACAAGAGCGTGCCGTGGCGCGAAATTGGCGCGCGGTACAACGACCAGAAGCACCGTGTGATGTGGCCGAATGGGTCCGTGCTGCGCTTTGGATATTGCGAAGCGGAAAACGATGTCTACCAATATCAGGGCGCGGAGTTTCTGTTCATCGGGCTTGATGAACTGACGCACTTCACGCTGAAGCAGTGGCAGTTCTTGACTTCCCGTAATCGGCATCCAGGCTGCTTTGCATCAATGGCCGGGGCAACAAACCCCGGCAACATCGGGCACGCCTGGGTGAATGCGTTGTGGGGCTGCGATGGCACTGGCAAGAAACCAGCTCCGGGCATGGATGAACCGGAGAAGTATGACCCGAACGATTACGATTTTATCCGCGCGCTGATCGCCGACAACCCGATTTACGCGAACGACAAGAATTACCTGAAGACGCTGGACGGACTGGGCAAGGCGTTGCGTACCGCGATGCTCGAGGGATTGTGGGATCAGTTCGCGGGACAGTACTTCGACATTTTCAATCCGAATCGGCACATTGGACGCTGGCAGGGCAGTGAACTGCTTGCGAAGGTCATCAACAAAGATGGCCAGCAAGTCGGCGAAAAGAAATACAAGATTGAATCGTGGTGGCCGAGATGGGTTTCGCTTGATTGGGGCAGACAGCATCCTTCGGCGGTCTATTGGCACACGACGGCACCGGATGGCAGGCACATAACATATCGGGAGTGGGTGCAGCCTGGCTTGACTCCGCGAATGTTAGGGACGGGAATCGTTGAGCGAAGCATTGACAGCGAGGGACGCCCGGAAACAATTCAGCAGTTTTTTATCAGCCCGGACGCAAACGCGGACCGTACGGGTGAGTCCACTATCTTTGAGCAGATCCGAGAACAGACTTCTACTGGTAATCGACTCCCGAATCCAGCCGAGGCAAGTGATGATCGGATTGGAGGGTGGCAGCTTCTCTACACGCTTCTTGAGGCTGATGAATGGCTCATCGCAGAGAACTGCAAGGATTTAATTGGCTGCCTTCCGCGGCTGATTCACGACGAGAAAAAAGTTGAGGATGTGAAGAAGGTCGACGGAGACGATCCTGCGGACTCCGCGCGCTACGGCTTGTATTCACGGCTTGGAACCGTACAGGCTCCCGTAGAAGTACGCCGCGAACAGGCAATCGCTAAGGCCGCGAACCCGACCATGCGCGTGATTCTGGCGGAAAAGTTTGACGAAGAAGAGAAGAAGAGAAGCCGCCCTGTACCGCTGATGCGGCGGCGCCGGCATTAAACAAGTTTCGGAGGAAATGAAATGAAGAATTATCGCAAAGCACTGATTAGCCTTCTTGTGGCTTACGTGCTGATCCTGGCGGGATGGGCGCCGCCTGTTCTCGCCCAGCAGGGAACTGCCGCAAGCTACGTTGCTGGCGAGCGAAACGTAGCTTGGTACAACTTCGGCAAGGGCTCGGTGCAGGGCGCGTACATCACTTCGGGTAACACCGCGACTGGCTCGCAGACGATTACGGTGTGCCCCGCGTTCCGGCCTCTCCCTGATGGCCGTGTCGTGAACCTGTTTGGCGGTCCTGGGCTGGCTTCGGTGCCGATCACCGTTGATGCGCAGAGCTCCACAAACGTCGAGACGGTCACTCCTACCGCTGTCGCACTGACAACGCCTCAACAGTTGCAGGGTTCCAACCAGGCGGTCTCTTGCGCGCAGATCACCGCATCTTTTTCTTTTACTCACGCGCCTTCGCAGAACACCCACCAAGTAATCTCCGGTGATGGCGGAGTCCAAGAAGCGATCAATGATGCGGCCCCGGCAGGCGGCGGTGTCGTAACCGTTGGAGCGGATTCCGCGGGCTTTGTAACGAACGCCATTCTTGCCGCGGCGGTTCCTTATGCGAACGTGAGCATCGCGGACAAACGCGCGGCGTTGCAATATTGGAATCCCGCTCCGACAACCACGACCACGATTACCGCGCCCACAACGCTGACCGCGACAACCGTAGGCTTCGGCTTGAACGGCGCGAACACGACAGGCGGGACGTACACGGGTGCCTCTACCTATCACGTCGCGGTAGCTTGCGTTGACGTGATGGGGAATGAAAGCCAGCCATCTGCGGACTTTAGCGGGCTTACCGCCGGGACGGGCACAACCAATCAAATCGGTATCGCGGCCCCTGCGGCGCAGACGGGCTGCGTTGGGTGGGTGCCGTACATCTCGCTAGCTGGCGGTTCCTATGCGCTTGCCTATCGCGTGCCGGTAGCGACCTACTCTAACGGTGTCCCCACGGCGAACGGTGTCTGCGCTCTTACGCAGATTGAAACTATTACGGCCGCCTGCAAGATCACAAATTCCACTTACAACCAGACAGGCGTTGCGGCGATCGTTTCGGCTCTGACGGTCAACACCGCGCGCATCTGGGTAGGGGTGGGCGGGACCTCTTCGACGTCCGACGTTGTAGGGAACTCGTCCGCGCGCACGACTTACGCTTACGCTCCGGGTGCCCGGCTCGCCATCGGAAACGTACAAACCTACAACGCCTTCGCTGCGGCGACGGCGCCGGCCACGACCGTTCCCGCCATTGTCGGAACAATCCACCTGCCGCCCGGCTACATGAACTTTGTTGGCCGCTCAATCCGTATTTGCGGAACGATTCAGGGCGGCGGCGCCAGCACGGCAACCGTCGAGAACGTAGCGTTCTACTGGGACGCGGACGGCTCCAATGCAACCGGTGCTGGAGTCCTGCTGAGCGGACCAACGCTCACGTCAACGTTGACAGGCACGCCTGCCATTCAATTCTGCCAAACGCTCACCACTACCGTCTCTGGCTCTGGTGCGACTGCCGGATCAATTCTATCGACCCAAGGACACATCACGATTGCAAACGGCGCTGGCGGAACCGCTGGCGTAACCACCATGACGCAGCCCGGTAGCGCGGTAGCCTCGCTGAACTTGGCACAGGAAGCGCGCATCGACATCGACTACCTGCACACCACGGGTACGGACGGAACCGAAACACTGAAGAACCTTACGGTCGAAGCGATCAACTAGATGACTTGGCTCCGCCAACTCTGGCAGCGCATCAGCGGCATTCGGCTAGCTCTCGTTGAGTCCGAGAATCGCCTGCTGATCGAAACCAATGCCGCACTCGAGGAAGAGAACTATCGCCTCCGCGGCGAGGTGCGAGCGCTGACCAATTCACTACTGAGCGGAGCGGGAGTAACCCCGCTTCCGCCGGTCAACGAAGAGCCGCCGAAACCAATTCAGCGTATCCGGCACCTGACCGTGCATCAGGAACGTCGCTTGAATGAATTGAAAGCTGCGCGGATCGCGGTCAGTGAGGCCAAAGAGTTGCGCAAGCGCTTCGAGGAAAAGTATCACCCGGCAGTCAGGAGTAACTGATGAAAGATTTACGAGAAGCCCTTAACGCGATGAATACCAGCTCCGCCGAGTCGGAGAAGAACCCGACTAATGGCGCACAAGAGGAGCCCGCCGGCGACCGAGGCGGACGAGTAATCGCCACGCATCATCATTCCCACGAAGGCGGAGGCGGCAAGGGAACGCACAGTGTCCATCACATCCATGAGGATGGGACGGTGAAGAGTTCCACGCACGGGCATGGCGAGGGTGGTGGAGCGTGCCCACTCTGCGGCGGCACTGGCAAGGAGTAAGCGAAATATGGTTTGTCCAACATGCGGACTTGATAACGAAACCGGCGAATCTAAGCTCTCGAAGAGGGTTGCAGAATTCAGCCATGGCCGTCTGCGCGTTTACGAGTGCGGCGGGAAATCGCTATTCCCTGTTTACGGAATGTCCGGCGGCCTGGCGGCGCAGTATGTCTTCTATCTCTACGATGGCAACGAAATCGGCAAAAAAGAATACCGGGTTTTGTGCGTGCGTCTGCCGCATTTGACCGACGACATTGAAAAAGGAACCGAGCGGGCTGCACGGCTGGCCGTCGAACGCTTTGATGAGTTGTCCCATGTAATCCAGGATGGCGGCGACATGGGCTTGCAAGGGTTGGATTTACGCGAGGAAGTCGGTGCCTGCAGAGAGTAAAGCACAGCGCACGGCAATGGCGATTGCCGAGCACGATCCGCAAAAGCTTTACAAGAAGAATCGGGGCTTGCTGCGCATGACAAATTCCCAGTTGCATGATTACGCGGCGACTCCCGAGAGGGGCTTGCCGGAAAAGAAAAAGAAGAAAGCTTGAGACCGCCGAGCAAGGTCCGCATTCCGGTTCAGATGGACAAGGACAGGCCGGAATTTGCGCCCGTCACAAACGACAAGGGCGAGCACGCTGGTTTTGCATTGAAAGTTTCTAAGGAGCAACCTGATGGCCGACAAGGAAAAGCCGAACCTTCCGCTAAAGGCTGAAGCGTTCTGGCATCCCCAGGACTTCAACAAGGACACCAAGACTTTCGAGAAGCCGCGGCTAGAATTGCGGCTCGAACTGTTGCCGACAAGCGAGCTCTCGCATCACCAGCTTGCCGCCATGTTCGACAAGGACGTGGAAGTCTCGGTCGACTCGACCAACGAACAATCGATTCTGAAGGTCGTTGTCACCTTCGAGCACGATAAAGACGCCGCTGGCGAAGGCAAGGCCGAGCATGATCTTCATCTCGCGGCGCGCGACAAGGGCATGAGCGTGCCCGCGTACCGCGAATGGAAGGCCGCTGAGGAAAGGAAGGCTGCGGACGCCAAGGCCGCTGCGGACAAAGCGGCAAAGAAGGCCGCGAAACCGGAACCGCCAGCCGCGACCTAGTCTGAGAGCCCATGCCGATCAAAGAACTTCTCGCGAGCATGGCGCAAGGTGTCGCTGACAAGCTAGGAGGGGAAAAGAAACAGCAACCTGGCTCACAGGACGGTAACGTACCTTCGCCTGCAGGACTGAGCGAAGCGCAGAAAAAGTATGGGCCGAATTTCGAGAAGCTGAAGGATCTCCGCCCGGATCTGGTAGGCGCCCTCCAATCTCTTGTGATGGAGCGGCGCCTCGCGGACATCTGGGCGCAGCGCCGCAAAATCCGCCGCATCCGCATGGCGCGGGATTTCTGGCAAGGTAATCAGTATTCGAGTTATGACGGCGATGCGTACAGTTCACCCGCTGGCTTGCGGGCGAACATGGACTTTGACGACCCGGACAGCGAAGAAACCGGGCCGCGCTATCAGTTTGTAACGAACTTTTTCCAGGCGTACGGGCTGGGTTTTTGCGCGGTGATGAGCCAGGACGTTCCGCACCCGGAGTTTTATCCGGCTTCGCGGGAGCGGCAGGAAGACATCACCTTCTCGAAGGTCGTTGATGACGTCGTTGACGAAATAGAGCGCAACAACAAGCCCAAGAGCCTGCTGACCAATATCGCCAATCGGTTCTGGACCGACGGGACCATGGGCGGGTATGTCCGCTACGTAGTCGACGGCGAACGATTCGGCTACAAAACACTGCCGGTGCAGGGCACGCAAGAAGGGAATCTCGGCGGCGTGCCGATGACGCTGCCAGTCGACCAGGGCGAAGAGAAAATACCGAACGGGCAGGAAGTCATTACCATCGTAGGCGGGCTGGAACTTGCTGTCCCGAACTATGGCGATGACTTCGAAGACTGCGAATACCTGCAGTGGAATTGCGAACCGGCAATCACGAAGCTGAAGGCCGCGTTTCCGCATGCTGCGGATGGAATCGAAGGCGATTCCGGGCTTTCCGCCGATCAGGTGTATGAACGCATCGCACGCCTGGGCGTGAAGCAGAACGTTCCGTATTTGGTGCCTGGCGATGCGCTGAGCATTCTGGCGACGTTCAGCCGGACCTGGCTGCGCAAGTGGGCTTTTGAAGGGATCAGCGACAAAGGACTGAAGAAAGAGCTTCAGGAGCTATTTCCCGACGGTTGTTATGTGGCTTTCGCGGGCTTGCAGTACTGCGAATCACGTAACGAGTCGATGGCCGATCACTGGCGGATTAAAAACGCCATGCCGGGAGACGGGCAGAGCCGCCCAGCGGTTGGTGGCGCACTGATCGACGTGCAGGATCGTTACAACGTCCTGGCGAACATTCAGGCCGAGACGTATGAGTACGGCATTCCGCCGATTTATTACAGCGCGAGCCGGCAGAACTCGGACGCGATAGGCAACACGGTTTCAGAACCAGCGGTACACATTCCCATTCAGCCGCGGCCGGGAATGGCGATTGCGGACGACTTCTTTCAGCCCGATCCGGCAAAAGAAGCTGCGACTCTTGCGCAGACCATGCAGGAGTTGATGGGTCCGGTAGCGCAGTTTCTCTGCGGCTTGTTTCCCGCGATCTTCGGCGGCGAAATGCAGGACGTAAAAACGGCCAAGGGCTACCAGATGGCCCGCGACCAGGCGATGGGCCGCTTAGGGCTGATCTGGCGCGCGGTGCAGGAAGTTTATTTTGAGCTGATGTTTCTGGGCGTTAAGTGCTTCAAGGAAAACCGCCCGGAAGACGTGGAAGTGCCGTTCGCCGGCGAGACAGATCAGGAAAAAGCAAAGTGGATTCGCAAGGGCGACCTACAGGGCAACATCATGCTCAAGGGCGAGCCCGACGCGGACATGCCGCGGATGAAGGGCGAGCAGCGAGCGGTGCTGCAGCAGTTGTTTGGGCTGGCGGATAATCCGCTCTTGCAGGAAGTCTTCACCGAGCCAGCCAACCTTGGATTCATCAAGGAAGTTTTCGGCATTACGGAACTGGAAATTCCGGGCGACGATTCGCGTGTGAAGCAGATGCGCGAGACGCAGATGCTTTTGCAGAGCGGACCGTTTCAGCCGCCACCGCAACCGACCATGCAACCCGGTCCTGACGGGCTGCCGGTTGAAGGGATGGTGCAGCCGCCACCGCAACCGACGATTGGAGTGGGAAAGTACGACCGTCACGAGGTAGAGCTGGCCGAAGGGCTGCGCTACTGGAGTAGTAACGCAGGACAGGATGAAGCGCGGTCGAATCCGCAAGGCTGGGCAAACTTCACCTTGCACCTGGACATGCACGCGCAGGCGATTGCGGAAAAAGCGGCGCAGCAGCAGCCGAAGATTCCGCCGAAACCGCCAAGCATGAGCGTGCAGATTGACAAGCTGCCGCCGGGGCCGATGGCACAAGCACTGGCGATGGATAACATCCAAGCGGACCCGAACGAATTGGCCGCGAACAAAGAGCAGCAGCGGCAAGACAAAGCGAATGAGTTGCAGGCGAGGCTCAGCGCGAAGGGGAGTGGCGGAAATGTCGGGTGATTTAGGACGGGGAAGCGTGAGCGTTCACGGAGTCCTGAAGCTAGAAGATGGAATGAACGTTGCGGACCTTAGGAAGCAACTGGATTCGCTGCCAGCAAGCGGCGTTCTGTATTTGGGTGACATTCAAACCCTGAGCGAAAAACAAGTACGCATCGCAGTCGAAATTAAGGGCGGCACGTTGGCCGGGAAGGAATTGTAATGAATAGGTTCAAATATTTCGGCTCACGGCCCGTGTTCTACTTCGCGGAACCTGCAGGCGGTGCAGGAGCGGGCGGAGGTAGTGCGGCTGCAGGGGGCGGTGCTGCGGCGAGTGGAGCCGAAGGGGCAGGCGCTACAGCGGGCGGTGGAACTGGCGGTGGTGGAGGCGCAGCAGCGCCCGCAGTCAGCGATGAAAAATTCCTCGAGCAAGCGCACCCGCAGCAAGCGGAAGGTACGGATGCCGCAAAAGCAGCCGCAGACAAAGCGGCAGTGGACGCCAAGGCCGCAGAAGGAGCCAAGGACGAAATAAATCTTTCCGCGCTCGAGCCGGGACAGCCGGAATGGCTGGGCAACGTTACCGATCCCGCAGCGAAGGCGGAGATTCAGAAGCTTCTGGATTACCAGAAAGCGGTATCCGCGCGCTTCAAAGACCAAGCGGAACTGGACGCATTCTTCAAGGATCTGCCGGGCGGCAAGGAGCAAGTCGCCGCTTTGCAGTTGCTTTCAAAAGAAGTAGGCGAGATTGACGGGCACATTGAGGCCAATACGCCCGAGGGCAATGCGCTGGTGGCCGAGCGGTATTTGAGCGAAGCGCCAGATGGCGGATTGGGGCTCTTCAAGGCGGGAGCGCATCACCTCGCGAGTAAGAACCCCGAAGCGTACGCGCAGATCGGTAAAGAGATTGCCAACTCCACGCTGAAATCAGCGGGCATCGGCGCCGACGTGGATTCCGTGATTAGTGCGGTCAATGAAATGCGCGCCGCTGTCGCGAAAGATGACGGCGAAGCCTTCGGCAAGGCCGCAGCGAAGTTGCTGGGCGAGCCGAAAGCGGATGCTGTCTCGAGCGCCGATCCCCGACTGACCGCCGCACAAGAGCGCGAGAAAGCGGCTCGTACAGCGGAAACAAAAGCGCTCGGCGAAAGCTGGCAGTCCCGCGACGTAAAGATTGGCGAAGGCTTCAAATCGCACATCACCAGCCAAGTGGAGAAAATATTCAACGAGAAAGTCTTCACCAACGCCAAGAGCGTGACTGCGGAACAGCGCGCGGACCTGAGCGGAAAGATTTACGCCGAAATTTTGGGGCAGGTCGTATCGAATGCTTACCTGCGGGCGCAAGTCACGCAACTGATCGGCATCGCCAATAACGGCGACTTGTCCAAAGCAAATCTGCGCGCCACGCAAGCCGAATTTGACAAAGCGTTGGACCTGCTGAAGGGCGCAGCCAACGGGGATCTAATCAATCGCGCCGTCGCGAAAGTGGTATCGGCCTTTGCGAAAGAGCGAGCGGGAACAAATGCGGCCACGCGCGAAGCGGCCAAGGGCGCGGCGGCTACCTCCGAAAAAGTCGGAGCGGCACCGGCGGTGCGGGGCGGTTATAAGCCCATCACTGAAGATGAATTGAAGGGCAAGACTGACGAAGAAATTCTAACGCTCTACACGGAACGGCGCGGAGCCTACGCCTAAACGATTTTACAGGAGAAATAACAAGCTATGCCTCCACAGAGTAACGCGGAAGTCGCGGCAGCGCAGCTCGAGCTCGTCGACCCGACAATCGCCACGCTTTTCGAGCGCGGCCAGCACTTCCTGCAGGAGATCGAGCGCGCGGAAGACGCGCACGAAGTCTCTACACGCTTGATGCGTCTCGTGCTCGAAGTGAACCCCGGCGGCGATGCGGGGAGCTTCGACCCGGACGGCGGAGACCTCGGCACCGGGAGCGGCGAAGTGTACGACGTCGCCATGGTCGGCCCGGTCTACAAAAAGATGAGCTTCGAGCTCACCTTTCTGTCGAAGTACGCCACTGACTCGCGCAAGAAAGCCGTAATCGACTCCACGAATAACATTGTGGCCAAGGGCATGAAGCAGTTCCGCGCCTACTTGGACAAAGTGCTGAACGGCGGGCCCGGCAACGGCGTGCTGGGCACGATCGCTTCCCTTGCGGGCACAACGGCAACCATGGCCGTGCCTTCGGGCGCGCAGTTGGTGTATGTGAACCAGCCGGTGCAGATTTACGACTCGACACTGACGATTAACCGCAGCGCGAACGCAGGTCTTATGACGCGCGTGCTATTGGCCGATCCGATCGTCACGCAAACCATCGTCTTTGACCAGTTGCCTCCGGGCACCGTGGCGACAGACGTGATTGTCAGCGCGGGCTTGAACGGTGCGAATCCGGTGGATCTCTACGGCATCAAGTACCACCAGAACAATGCGACAACCGGAACCTGGCTGAACCTGAACCGCGCGAATTATCCGGTTCAGTTGCAAACGCCGCGCGTCAATGGCAATGCCGGTGCACTCGTGCCCATGCAGCCTTGGCTGGTAATCAACAAAGTCAAGAAAGCGCTGGGACTCGAAGAGCTGGGCCGCCCCTTCTGGCACATGCCGGTGGAGCAATCGCACGCCTGGAACCAACTCGCCGTCACGGTGCAGATTATCGACCGCGCACAACGGGAAACCGGCGAAGGGCAGGACATGGCCATCCGCGGCGCGAAGTCAAGCGCCGGAAATATGTGCGGACTGCGCATCAAGGAATCGCAGAACGCCGACCAGACGCGCGTCGACCTGATTGATGCTTCCGTTTGGGGCCGCGCGGTGATCAAGAACATCGGCTTCATGAAATTCGCCAATGGCAACGTCTGGTATCAGAAGTACGGTGCCAGCGGCGGACCGGCGGCCGCCATGGGCTTCATCTATGATTACGATTTTCAGGTTTTCGTAAGGAATCCGCGTAAGGGTGGATACATTGACAATCTCGCGAGGCCGTCCGGATTCTGAAATTAGTACAGTTCTTTTATTAACAGAAGAATTCTTCCGCAGTCTTCTTGCCCTTTCGATGGTTGCAACGGCGGCATGCCGGAACGAGGTTTTCGATTTCGTTTGTGCCGCCGCGAGATAGCGGGAGTTTGTGATCGAGTGTTCGTGTCTGCTTGGTGAGGATTGTCGCACAGTAGAAACACTTGAACTCAAATTTCTTTAGCAGTGCGAGCCACTCAGAGGCCGTGCAATACAGGCGGACGTTGTAGCGTTTGGCACGTTGAATGAAATTGTGCAAGGTGCGTCGGTCCCTGTCTTCTTTCCAGCGCCGAGTGTCAATTTCATGGTACTTCTCTGGATTCTGGGCGCGGTCCCTCGCGATGGCAGTGTTTATCTCATGCTTGTGCTGATGATAGTAGCGCCTGCGACGAGCCTTCTGCTGTTCCAGATTTAATAGGCGCTCTTTCGCGTAGCAGCGTTTCTGGGCGACTCTTCGTTTTGTTCGATTCTTGGCGTAATACTTGCGGCCATGCTTTTTGTACCAGCGGTCCTGCATCGCTTTGGCCTTTTCCGGGTTGGCTTTCCGCCAAGCGTAAAGTTTGGCGTTGAAACGTTCGCGGTTTCGTGACCTCCATTTCTTCGTGTGGGCATAGGCACGGGCTTTGTTTTTCTTGGCCCACTTCTTGATGTACGCACGATGATATGCGCGGCGCTTTTCTGCGTCCTTGAAGGGCATAGCGAGATTATACAGAAAACCCGTGAGCCACGACACGCCAAAATGGGCAGCAAAAATTATCCTGGACGCCGGCGGGAAGAATCCGCGCGGCGATTCGCTCTATCGCCTGATCTGGGGAGCGAATCGGCTTTCCTGGGTCGGCGGCAAATGGATTGATCGCGACCCGAACACGAAAGAAGTAATCCGCCGCGTAATCGAGGTGCGGCAGTTTCCGAAGTATTCGCACCTGGGTATGAACAAGTGGTACGTGGAGCGCTGGTATCCGCCGGAACATTTCGGCAGTCGCGCCCGCTGGGAAGCGCTGACGTTTGAAAACGAAGACGGCATCCGCGTCGCTGCGCTGGGCCCGTACCCCGAAAACGGCGACTACGACCACTTCTACACGATGGAAGGGGAAGACGGAGAGTACCGAGCATTGACGCATGGGCGCGTGAATTGGGTTGCGTCCGTGATCCGCACAAGTGAAGCGGCATATCAAGAGCGCGTCCGTGCGATGCGTGAGGCGGCGAAGTCGCACTTGGAACTGGAATTCAATCTGACGCCCTCACAGTTACGCGAAAAGCAGGAAGCGGATGCGGCACCGGATGCCGAGGATCTGGCTTTACTGCGAGACAGGCAAAAGCCTTTCGGGAACGAGCCGATGATCGTTGTTCCGTAGAGATGCCAGCGGGCCGGGTTGGCCCGCCTCAATGCAGGCTTTTTACTGTTCTCCTGCGGCGTGAAAGAACAGGACTTTCTGGTTGTCATGAGATGGACAGAAACAGAGAAAGAGTTGAACGCGCCGCTTGTCACGGCCTACGGCGAGCACTACGCCGAGCGTTTATTTCTGTTTATGAAAGAAGCGCGCTCCGAGGCTCAACCGGGCGACAAGGTTATCTCCACGCACGCCGATGACTGTCCGTGGAAAAAGAAGAAACGCTGCACTTGCGATGTGAAATTCGAGATTTTTCATCTTCCGCATGGAGTGAATTGAATGGCCAAGACAGGCTCAGCAATCGCACTGCCCGAACCGACAAAGCCGCTGGTGCTGCCCGTAGAGACAGCTACGCTGGTGAATATCACCAACATCAAGCTGCCGATCGCGATGTTCACCTACGGCAACTACACGATTCCTTTCTGCCGGCCAGGCATACAAACCATGCGCGACGTGGAAGGCAATGTCGACGTGCGAGAGTGCGAGCCTGGCGAAGAGTGGGCGGCGATGAAGATTCAAGCGGCCCGCGGCACCATCGACTATGGCGAGCAGCATCGCAATGAATACGTGATCCATGGGCGCGAGATTGCGCTGGACCTGGCCCGCATGTGCAACAGCGACCTGACCGGATTCGATTCCGATCAGATGGGTAACGTCAACGACGAGAAGGCGCAGAGCTTTGCGGGTATCTTCCTGGCCGACGGTGACGAACCGACGCAAGAAGAACTTTTGGAGATGCGCGATCTGCTGCGCATGTCGGACGGTGTGCTGGTGGCGGCTGGCCATCGCGCTTGGGATCAGTTCGGCAAACCCGACGTGATCCACGAAGGCTACAAGCGTGCGGCTCGGCGCCTGGGCGTCACGGCGGATTGGCTCTACTCCATCTACAACGTGCCCGACTGCCCGCACTGCGGCAGCAAATTGAAATCAGCTACGGCGACGGTTTGCGCGACCTGCCACCGTGACCTGCCCGAACGCGCCGCCATTGCCGCGCAGAACGCACAGGAACGCACAGAGCAATCCGATGCGAAGCCCCGAAAGGGGCGGAAAGCGGCTGCCTGAGGTTCTGTGACCAAATGGGCCCAAGTACTTCTCCTATCGCTCCTCTCTCTCTTTCTCGCCAGTAGTGCCTCCGCACAAGGTAGCTTTTTCACTGGAAATGCTTGGCGCTACACGCCATCAGGGATCTTCGCGGCCAGTGGCGCCACCGTAACCGTCTGCACGGCCCTTGGCTCGGGCACTCCCTGCACTCCTACCATTTCGCTTTTCAAAGACTCTGCACTTGCTTCCCCTGTCAGTAATCCTCTGCCTGTTTGCTCTGGAACCCCTCCGCAATTCGGGTGTGTGGATGGGCTTGGAAATTTCTCTTTCTACGCTTCCACGACTGGACCTTACGTTTACACGATCACCGGAGCGGGGTTGACTGCTTACGGCCCAATCCCGATCTTCTCATCGCTCAGTCCAGCGCAGGCCAACAACTTCACCGCCCCGCAAACCTTCAGTAAAATCAACGGTGCCTACGTTCTGGACGGAACGAAGTATCCAGCAACTCAAGCTGGATTTGCGCAGCTTATAAGCGATGCTCCAGCAGGGGCGGAAGTGTTCATTCCAGCGAATACCGCAGTCTCTCTTACGAGTTCGATGGGAATTTCTAAAAACCTAAACGTCCACTGCGGGAACAAATGGACTTCGGTTATCTCCGGGCCGGCAGGTGCGGCGCAGTTCACCATCACTGGTACGATTCAGAGCCTCGATATCGTCAACTGCAATCTGAATAACGCCGGACAGGTGCTCGATACTACCGGCGCGACGACTTCGGAAGGCCGCTTCATATTCGAGAATAATTTCGTCAATCACATGACGAATGCAACCGGAGCCTTTGTGCTTGGCCATGCGACCTACTGGGATTCGTTCTACAAGAACAATTTTTCGACCAACGTCTCCTCGATTTTCATCAAGGATAATTCTGACACTGTAATCTCGGACAATGAGTTTGAGTTTCCGCAATCGGGCTGCTCGATCACCATCCAAGGCGGCAATGTTCACGTCGTTCACAATACGTTTATCTACGGCTCTCCGAACGGAACCGGGACTGCCGCTGACATCTGCTTCAACCCTAAAACCGGACTGCTAAACGGTGCAGAATTCATCCAAGACAATAAATTTGGCTCCGAGGGTGAAGTAGCGAACCGCCTCAAATTCTCCGTGTCAGGAGATGCGGGGCAGATTTTTGGGGATACGCGAGTAACGGGAAATTACTTCGGTTGCTTGCAGGGCAATACAGTAATCCAATTCGCCAACCAAATCCATGACTGGTACTTTGGCGCGGGAAACATCTACAACAACTGCGGCAAGATCATTGACGACGCTTTCACGCCCGTAAACGGGAATCTAGGGGCATCGTCTATTTTTGATTCGGGAAACGTGATCGTCAACTCCGGGCCTACGGCGGTACAGCTCTTTACGAACGGCGGGCGGGAATTCGGGCAGGTCGTACCGCCTCTACTGACCTCGGATGTGCATCAGGCAGTTGGCAACATCTGGCCGCGTGACAATGAGTCGAATGTCGGACTTCGCAATCGGCTGACGCAATCGGAAGCATTCACAAATGTCGCTTGGGTAGCGTCAGGCGGGACCATCACGCCAAGCTGCGGCGTTACTGACCCGTGGGGTACGACCAGAGCTTGCACGCTGACCACGACTAATTCCACTTCCAACATCTCAGCAGGCATCGACACTACCTCGCTCGGGAATTCTGTCGTAGTCACATTCTGGGCGCAATCGGGAACCGTGAATCTGCTCGAAGCTGCGCTGAACGATAACACCGCTGGCGTTTCTCAGCCGGACCCGCCAGCGTTCACGCTGCAATCGACTTGGCGGAAGTTAAAATTCAACGTGAACGGCATAAATTCTGCCCACACATTCTCGCTGCTTTTTCTTCCCAAGGGAACCGGCACGCTAAACATCTGCTGCGCTCAGGTAGCAGACCGAGACACGGATTACATCCCTACAGCGGGAGCAGCAGTAACCAGCACGGCGGGCAACCGTTACGAACTCGTTGCACGATATGCGAAGGGAGTTGGGTTTGAAGGAACTACCAGTGGATTAATTACCCTAGTTCCGGCGAACGCTGCGACCGGAACGCCGACGATCAAACTTCCATTCAACACCGGCACACTTCCAACGGTCTATTCATGCGGCACGACTACGGCCTGCGCCAACACTGACCCAGTAGGAAATCTGCACATTGAGTACGGCAGTGTGGCGCTGGCTTCAGGCACACCCTCTACGGCAACGATTACCGGGATGACGGCATTCGCCTCTTCAACCAGCTACGTCTGCACGCTGACGAACGCGACGACGCAGGCGAATCCAGTAAAAGCGGCGAACGTATCAGGAACAAGCTTCACGATCACCGGACCGAACACAGTGACTGACACAATCAATTATCAGTGCGTGGGGAACTAGCGCAACACGGCGCTAAATCATGCGAATGGCCCGATGGAACATCTCTCTATGAGCTTTCTTGGTCTCCTCGATCGAAGGAACGTCACGGGCGTAACGATAGGCATTGCCAGCCAGGACTCGATATGTTTCTAAGTCGCAATCGACGCAGAATTGCAAGGCTCGTTTCCAGGCGTTCAAATCATTCAGCGGCGGAAGGAACCCGGCCATCCTCTTTTGCAGGTCCTCCCAGGGCGTCACTTCGTCGCTCAGAAGCACGGGAATGCCAACGGACAGAGCTTCATAAATTACATAACCGAAATTCTCCCCAAACGTGGGGAAGAGAAAGAACTCATATTTCGCAAAGGTGCCTGGTACCTCTGCGGAAGCAATCGCTCCGCAATAATTCACTGAAACGTGCGGCGGGAGGGCATCGATCTCTTTCTGGCAGGTTTTCCAGTGACGCTGGTCTTCTTTCGGCCCGTAGATATCCAGCGTTGCTTTCCCTGAGACTGTTCCGAGCAGGCGAATCGCAAACGGTAGATTCTTTTTAGGGCTGATGCGAGAGATGAATACGAAACGCGCACAACCGGGTTGCTTCAGGGTTGAGTCGCTCATGGCGCGAGAGTCTATACCCCTGATAAGCAGAGAGTCAATAGAACGGAGTTTTAGGGCCGGAGGCCCAGATTAAATGCCGAATTATATAAATCCTCCCACGCAGACGCCGATAGCGATTTCCGTTGGCGAGCAAGTCGTTGCTTTCAATGCCGAGCAGCCTGCGGTCCCACAGGCCAGCATAGAATTTGCGCTGCCTCCAAACCCGCGAACGCTGGGGGCCGCTTTGAGTGTGGAAGTCAGCTTTTCGGGCGCGCCCGGCGTTTTTGAAGTGGATCTGCAAGAGGCGGACACGGACGCGGACGCCAATTTCGTCTCCAACGCGACGACGATTACGGCGGTAAACGCTGGCAATGTTGGCAGGCAGGACTACGCGAACATCACAGGGCAGTTTGTTCGGATATTGCTGAAGACCCGAACCAACGCGGTTAACGCGCTGATAAAGATCACCCGCAAGGCGTGACATGGCCAAAACGTGGCAAATTTCGGTTACTTCCGGCTCGCCCACGGCGATTTCGGTAAAGTCCACCACCTGCAAGATCGTGCGCGTGATGGAGAACCGCGGCGTGGTTGGGTGGCCAAACACGGATCTGCTGATTATGAAGCCCACATCTGCGGATACGCCCGTGCGAATTCCCCCGGGGAGCTATCCGTTCCAAAAGAGCCAAGGGCCATACCAGGCCGGCGAAGTGGCTGGCTATGTTCAGACGGTAGTAGGCACTACGACACTTGATGTGGACGAAGATTCCCCATGAGGGTTACGCACAAAACACATCCCGCGTATTTTCGCTGGCCACACGCGAAATTATCGACACTCGAAAAGCTTGTCGGATTCCGCGTGCGCGACGACGACTACGTAAAGTATCGCAGGGAAGCGGAGGAAGCATGCCCCGAAATGACCCGCGAGGAGCGGGATGCCTGGGCGGCTCATATTGCGCGAACTCATCCCGGTTTCCATTCTCATGCAACGCCGGAAAAGCATCAGGAGCAAGGCTTCCATCGCCGCCATGCGCATGTCACTGCGGCAAATTTTGTCCTTCTGATAGTTGTGATCGTTCTCCTGTTCTTGCTGCTTGTCCGTCCTTCCAAGGCCGAGCCTAATCCGAATCTGCATTATCGCTACACGCGCAACGAAGTGGCGGCTACGTTTGGAATGGGCGACGGGATTACGCCTATTTACCCGTTTCAGTTTGACGCCAGCAATTTCCTGAAAGTGAACTGCATCACGGGATGCTCTGCAACTTCAGGCTTTACCGACAACAGCGCGTACACGGTCGGAACATCAACGATCAATGTCATCGGCGCTTACTTCACCTCGGGAGCCGACCCCGCCTGCACGACAGGAAACGCCTGCCGGATGCGCGTAGATGCATCGAGCAACTTGCGCGTGAACTGCATTGTGGGCTGCGCTGGAGGCTCCACGACTCCCGCCGACACGTTCACTAATCCCGCCACGGCCGGGCTTCAATTTGACTTGCTGGCCGGATTTGACGGCACGACATGGGACAGGCTGCGTTCATCTATCGCCAATGGGCTACAGGTGGATGTAACGCGAGTCCAGGGCAACGTCGCTGTTACCGGAACATTTTTCCAAGCTACGCAGCCAGTGAGCTGCACGGCTGCAAATTGCGCAATCAATGAAGCCCAGGTAGCCGGAACTGCAAAGAGCGTCAACAACGGCACAACGGACGCCGGTACAACGCGAGTCACACTTTCGAGTGATTCAACCGGCCAAGTCAAAACAACGAACTTTCCTGCGACGGTAGACACGAACACGGGGAATGCCTCGCCGAGCACGCCGCGAGTGGTTTTGGCAACTAACCAACCGGCCGTCCCTGTCACAGGAGACACGAACGGTTGCGACGGCGCGACGGGTTCTGCAGTGCCTGCAAAAGGTTGCTATACCGGCAGCAACCAAGACGGGAATCTAGCGGGCATTATTACGTGTATCCACTATGCGAAAGACCGCTCTACGACCGCTGATGTTCAGCTTGTTGCTGCTTCTGGTACGACGACGATCTACATTTGCGGGTATTCCATTTCGGGCGAATCTTCTACAGCCAGTGATGTGAACTTTCGTTATGCGGATTCCGCGAGTTGCACGACAAATCCAGTGGACATCACGCCTCCTGTAACCATTCAAGCGGCTGCTAGCGTAGGGCCTATAGGAAAAGTCATTCCACCGGGGATATGGTCGGGTTTGAAAACAGCAGCAACTGGGAAGCAAGTGTGCGCACATCGCAGCGCTGCGCAGCAAACGGAGGTTGAGCTGTGGTACGGGCAATTCTGAGCATGGTTTGGTGGACGCAATTCTGATGAAACGACTCTTTCTCACTTTCGCGTTATTGCTTGTGGCGATTCCCGCCTTTGCCGCTGCTCCCACACTGTCGCAACACGCAAGCAACTTCTCCAATGCCACTACCACGGTAAGCGCGACATTTCCAAGCGCCCCGGCCAATGGAGATGTTGTAATCGCGTGCGGCGGCGTCGGTGGCTCGGGCGTCACCATGAACACGCCGACCATGACGGGCGGCACGTTTACCTCATGGACCTCGATAGCGAATGGCGCAAATGGAACGGCTCAATGCTGGCTAACCGGAACAGTGTCAGGGGCGGGGACTTCGGTCGCGCTTACCAGTAGCGGTGCGGCAGACATCCATCTTCACGTTTTCGACGTTTCTGGGCAGGCCGCAAGCCCAAAGGACAATCAGGGCGCAGCCAACTCCAGTGCGAATCCCGCTACGGTTACTTCAGGCGCGACCACGACCGCAAACGATTTGATTATCCCGTTTTTCTTCGACAACGCCAACAACCAAACACTTACTGCGGGAGCCGGGTATAGCTCGGTAGACCAGAGCAATAACACAACGGGCGGCGACGTGGGTTTAAGCGAGCAGAAAACGGTTGCCGCTACTGGAACACAAACCGCAACGGCGGGCGGAAATGCTCTGGCGGACACGCTGCAATGTATTGTGCTGGCTGTCGCAGGCACCGCAGGCGGTGGCGGCGGCACAACTCCACCCCCGCAGATGATGTCGCTGGGAGTAGGAGCGCTGGCCTATTCGATAAACGAACCGAACCTGCTGGGATTTCAGGGCTGTTTGTCGAACGATCCAACGTGCACGATGGAAGCGGATCTTTGCGACGAGAAAGCAAACTGCCTGCATTTTCCGGTGGGGAGTCACACGCTGGCGCTGAATTTTCTGAAAGCGGGAGTGCCGACACAGGTGGCTACTTCGACATTCCAAGTTACGGTGCAATGACTCTCAACATACCTCCAGGGAATTCGCGCGAACTCCGAACCGTGAGCAAGAAATGGTGGAGGGAATTCCTTGAGTGGCTGGATCAAAAGTGCTAGCGCGAGCGGCGTTTCTGTTTGCCCTTGGTGCCTGAAGCCGATCCGTTTTCCGATTGGCTTTGAAGTCCCTGAGATTCTGAAGTGTCAACTCTGCGGCGGAATGTGGGTGATGATCGCCCCACCGAAAGAGTCCTCCGTACCAACAAAGCCATGAAGCGCCTTCTTTTCGCGGCCGCACTGCTGTGCTCTGGCTGCGGAGTGAAGCACGTCCAGGTGCGGCGCGGAGAAGTAGTAATCGACAACGATTGCATTCAGAAGCTCGAGAAAACAGACAAGACATTTTGTCACGGGCCAGATGGCGCGCACGTGAAGTGCGAGAACGTCCAGCTTGTGCGCGACTACGGGTGTGAAAAGTTCCAGGTGAATCAAAAATCGAAGGAGAAAAAATGAAGAATCGATTCGCAATCGCATTTGTTTTGTTTCTGGGGTTGGCTGTCGCTGCTACGGCGCAGACTCCAGCGCCGGCCGTTTTGCCCGATGCTCCGCAGGCGAAAGTAGTACTGGGCGCATCGGCCATCGGGTTCAAGAGTGCTGGCGGCACTCACAGCGGCATGGCGCTATACGCTGGACTGCAAGTGACGCCGACGATCACGGCGAGCTACGAGCAGGTCAACGTCACCAGCATCGGCTATCGCTACCAGTTGGGCATGGTGACCTACAGCAATTCGTTCGATAAGTTTCTCGGAAAGAAAATCACCAGCCATACCCTGATCGACTGGTCTAACTACGTTGTTACGGCGGGATGCGGCGCCGGACACCTACTGACTCCGACTGGCAACCACATTGCCGAGTCGTGCTTGGGCTCGCTGTCGTATCCGCTGCCTGGCGGTAAGGCCAGCTTGCAAGTGATCAGCTACCAGTACATCCACGCGCCCAGCATGTCGGGCACTATCCAGACTAACAATCAGCAACAGACCACGACCGGCATCATGTTTCACCTGTTCTAACCAGGAGGATGAAGCCCATGGACAATCCGCAATCACAGAGCGCAACCAGCACGGAAACTAAACTTCCCGTCATTTGCCCGCACTGCAAGAAGGGCTTTTGGGCGAAGTTCGGCCACGTCCTAAAGGAAGTCGGAATAACCGCCGCGGAAACGGCGGTTGAAATCGCGGCTCCTTCCAACTTCGGCGGATCAGGCGGATGAAGCGGATTGCATTTCTCTTTTTCCTCGCGGCTTCCACTGCCTTCGCGTGCGGTTCGGAGCGATGGAGCGTAAAAACGCTGACTGACAAAGACGCAGCGCGAATCAGTGAACAGCCTCTCACCGCAACCATAGAGGATCTGACCAATATTCCAGCGCCGGCGCGCAGCGCCATGCCGAACGATGGTCGCCTGGGACCGGAACTGCACACGTACCTTGTGACCGGCTACCTGGTGGGCTTCAAAAAAGAAGCAGACGAGGATTTCCACATCGTAATCGCGGACCTCGACAATCCAAAAGCCACGATGGTTGTCGAGATGGCTGCCCCGGACTGCGTTGGCGACGATTATCAGAAGCAATTCGCCACTGAGCGCGAGGAGTGGGAAAAACGTTTCGGGAAAGCTACTGCGAAATTCAAGGACGTGCATGCCCACAAAATCAAGGTGCAGTTCGTGGGCGTCGGCTTCTTTGATTTTATCCATGGGCAGACCGGCGTAGCGAAAAACGGATTCGAGCTGCACCCGGTGCTGGCCTGGGAGGAAGTGTTTTTCCGGCCCGTGAACGCGCACGAGATTTTAGCGGTTTCAAAAGGAGAAGCAAATGCCACTAGCAGTCAGCGTTGACCCGAGGAACATTGACGCGAGCGGCGACAACCTGGTTATCGCCGTCGCGCTCATCACGCCATCGGGAGCTTACCCGACGGGCGGCGACACGATGGACCTGACGCCGGTGATGCAGCAGGTGCCGGGGACGGAGATCGTGCAGGTATCCGTGCCGGATACGAATAGCCCAAACAATACGGCCTTTGGGCAGATTGGCGGCTACTACGTGCCACAGGGCCAGCCGGGACCGCAGGGCGGCAACCAAAACGGCAATCCCGTGACGGCCTACAACGCCTGGAAGCTCAAGGCCTTCAGTGCGGGTGGCGCAGAGCTGGGTGCCGGTGCCTATCCGGCGAGCGTGCTTGCGGACGTGATTACGGTCGAAATCAAAGTCCGCAAGATGATCTAGTGCTGACCCTGAAACATCTCGGCCTCATCGAGGGCGCCAAGAGCCTCAATGATGTTCCGCCCGCATATTTGGCGGAAACCCTGCGCGCCCTGATGAACGCACATAACACCATGACGAAAAAAACCGGCGTGAGCGATACTCCGTTACCGGCTCCGCCGAATATCCGCGCCATTGCGGTGACCGCGCAAAATGGGCAGTTCAACATCACCATCACGGACCCCGACGGGCAAGCGCAAGCCAGTCTCGGCTTGCACTATTTCTTGGAGTGGGATACGACTCCCGCGTTTGCGAATCCGACCGTGGAAGACATCGGACCCGCCCGCGGAGAGTCGCTGCAGCTCGGCAATCAGACGCTCTACTGGCGGGCTTACAGCCAGTTCCGGCATTCCCCGATCAGCCAAAAAATCGCCTACGGCGGAGCCAATCCTATAGCCGTCGTGGGAGGCGGCGCCGCTACGCCTCCGCCACCGGGCGGGGGGAGCGGCGGAAGCGGCGGGGGCGGCGGGTTCGGTGGGGGCAGTCGCATAGCGCTCAGCCAATAGCCATGCTTGAAGAACTGCCAGCGCGAATCCGTGAACTGCGAAGAATACGGCATAAAACTTGGCGGGATCTTGGCGTCAGTCGCAGCTTTGAGTCCAGAATCGAAATGGGCGGCATGGCGCCAAGCCTCGGACTTCTTGAGAGGCTGGCAACGGCGCTGGAAGTGAGCATGTGGCGGTTCTTTCTGCCGGCGGAACAGTGGGATGCCATGCTTGCCGCGGAGGAACCGTTTGCGTTGGAGGTGGCACCATTCTTGAAGTCATTGAGCGCGGAGCAGAGAGCATACATCTTGAAAGTTCTGGAAGCAGCGCCAAAACAGACACCGTGGACAGGCCGCGGCCGACACTCCGCGCCTACCAATCAAGCGACCTCGAGCGGTTGAAAGCGATTTACGCGAAGCAGGGCTTTCCTTACGAGTTTCCAGATTTAAGCGACCCGGTATTTGCGGTTAAGTGCGTCGCTGAAGATGGTGAGCCGCAAATGGCCGCGCTTCTCCGCGTAACGGCGGAAGCTTTCCTGCTTGTCGACCCGGATTACGGTACGCCGCGTGATCGGTGGCGGATGCTTTTGGAACTGCACGAATCCGTGCGCTGGCAGGCAAGAGAACTTGGGTTGCAGGACGTGCATGCGTTTCTTCCGCCGGAGCTCGGTAGGGGCTTTGATCGCAGACTTGGAAAATTGGGTTGGACTCAGGACGCCTGGCGATGCCTAAACATTCGTATCCGATAGGGAGTGAAGTGCTGTGGCTGTTGTTCGGGTTTGGATTGGTGTGCGTGTTGATCATGGCGTTGCTGTGGTGGATTTTGCGTGACGTGCAATTCTAAGAGGGTAACTCTACGGGACGCGGCGAACAAAAACAGGTAAACAAAGAGAGTACGAGTCTCTTCAACACGGAGACCGCCAACGCGACCGCTGCAAATCCCACTGCAGGCTACAACAGCCTGCTCGCCAACCCTGGCCTAACGCCCACGCAGAAAGCCGCACAGACCAACGCCACCGAAGGCGGCGTAGGAGCGGCCTTTGGCAGCGCGGAAGAAGGCGCGGTCAATCGTGCGGCAAGAACCAACAACACGGCCGGACTGACGTCGACAGAAGACGCGCTGGCACGGGACCGCATGGCCACATCCGGGAATCTGGCGGCGAAAAACGAAGCCGGATTCACGCAGGCCGAGCGCGCGGACCGCAACTTAGCATTGGCGGGCAAGGCCGGCGTGTACGGCACAAGTCTTTCCGGCGCGAACAGCACGCTAGGTACGCAGGCCCATAACGCACAGACACCCGGCTTCTGGGATCAATGGGTCCTGAATGCGCAAAAGGGTGCTGCTGATGCTGCCTCTGCAGGAGCATTCGGATAAGCGATGGCTTTAGACTTTTCCACTATGCCGCCTGCCACGGGCGTCGACCCGGCAGCAGAGACTGACGAGCAACGTCGCCAGCGCCTTGCGCGCACCATGCCCCCTGCAATCTCTGCACAGCCACGATCTGCCCCTTCTACGCCTGCAACCGCCGCGCCGCCCACTGCGGCTCCCAGTGAGCGTTCCGCAGCGTTATCCAAGCCATTGGAGGGCAGGGACAAAGAGTTGGCGCTCGGTGCGACCTCGCAGCCGACCCTGCCGCCTGCGCACGTGATGGAGAAACCCGCTGCGCCGGATTTGAACGCTATGCCGCCGCTACCCGGGTATGGCGAGGGATTGAAAGTCACTCCGGGCCAGCCTGCCAAGCCTGCATCGTTCGGAGAAGCGAGCGCTCCCGCCCCTGACCGCAATGTGATGCCGCCCGTCAATATCGGGCCCGCACAGCAGCGCTTCCAAGAATTGACTGAGAAAGGGCCGCCCCAGCCAAAATGGTGGCAGCGAGCCTTGGAGGTTGCAGGAAGCCTCGCACCGTTCGGCCTGGCAGTCGAGAAACAGCTTCCCTTTACGCCCATCGGCTATCAGGCTGCTCTCCGCGCGGCCAAAGGAGGAGCCGAAGGGGAACAGACCGTCGCCAAGGGCGAGCGCGAAGCTCAAGCGGCTCCCGCCGAAGCGGAACTCCATCGACGCAATGTTGAAAGCGAAATCTCCTCACGTGGAAACAAGGACGAAGCCGCGCTCGCAAAAATAGGCATGAAGCGCGGGCCGGACGGCGAAATCGTTCCAGACGAAAACTCTGAAATCCACAAAGCCCAGCAGGCGAAAATCACGCAGGCCGAAGAGACGCAGAAGAGTATCGGAGCGTTGCGCCAAGCGCAGACGGAACTCGCACAGGCCCGGACAGAAGTTGAAAACGCCAAGAACGATCCGAACTCGCCCGCCTACAAGGCGGCGCAGCAAAAATTGCAAATGGCGCAGCGTGCGCACGACATCGCGGCGCAGAATCTGGGACTGCATCAGGCAGAGTTTGCGAACAAAGTACAGGAACAGGAATTGATTAAGCCCAGCGGCCAGAGTCAGAGTCGCGGGAGCGCGGCGCAGACCGTCCTGAATCTGTATGACCGTCCCGGTAAACCGGGATTGGAAACACTGGTGCGCAAGAACGCATCGCAGATGGGCCCGCTGATTGGGCGCGTAAACCGCGGCGAAATGGCGATCGGTGATCTTCCGCCCGACATCGGGGAGCTCGTCACCGCAATGGAATCGTTTTACGCGCTGCAACCCGCCGTACACGGATTCCGAAACGTGGAGTTTGTAAAGGACTTCAAAACAGCGATGGGCTCTCTTGAGCGCGATCCCGAATCATTTATCGCTGGCATGAAGGGATTGCGCCCAACGCTCGAGAGCGTGCGCGACGAAGGGAAGACATCGCATAAACGTATCGTGGAAGGCAGAGATACGGCGGGCGGCGAGGGCGCCAAGAAGTGGAACGCCAAAACAGGGAAGTACGAGTAGATGGCTGACGGCCAACAATACGACACTTCGCAACTCGACGAGGTGCAACACCCGACGCTGGGCACGCTGAAGTTTCCTCACGCAATGCCGTTCGAGGAGCGGAACCAGCATATCGATGAAATGCTGAAGGCGAAGCCTGCGAAATCGCCGACACTTCCAAAGACAGACATCAATCTGCCGGGCGGTACGGACCTCTTGAAGAAGAAAGCCGCCGAACTGGGTGCGCAGCCGGAAACAGAATTTGAAAAGCAGAACAAGTCAGGTTTTTTTGGCAAGGCGGCAGAGGTGGCACGACGCGCTACGCAGGGCGCGGGATTACCGCAAAGCACAGAGGCGTCGGATTACAGTCTTTACCCTGGTGCGAAGCACATACTCACGCATCCGGTCGACTCGACCGAGTTGATTGCCGACGCACAAAAGCAGGGACTGCAGAGCCGTGCAGATAAAAGCGTGGCGGCATGGGACGCCGCAGGGAAAGAACCGAACTTCTGGAAAAAGGCTAGCGATTATTTGAGTTCGGGCACTTACGCTCTTGAATCTGGAGTTCCATTCCTCGGTCCAGCGGTTGGAGGAATGGCAGATTCCGGCGAGCAGGCCATTAGGGAGAAAGACCCGTGGGAAGATGCGGGCACTCTCGCCGAAGCGTTGGGCATGGGCGCGACGATGGGACTGGCGAAAAAGCCTACAGAGGTTGGCGGTCCATCATTCGCGACGAAAGCGGTGCAGGCAGCGCGCGGAACAAAATTGAGTGCCGCCGAGGCTGCAAAGGTACGCCCAGAAGGCGCATTCCAGCCGGCCTTGGCGAACACGCCGGCGGACGTACTCGCGCACGCGAAGCAGGAGGGCATTAACCTGACACCTTTTCAGGCGAGTGAAACAAAACTCGCGGGCAAACTGCAAGTTGCCGGCGAGCACGGAATCGTGGGAGGCCAAACTCTTGAATCGGCAATGAAGGCGGAGCGCGCAAAGTTTGGCGAAGCGGTCAACAAGTTCAGCGAGCGTGTCGATCCGACTCGCTTGGGACTGTCTGAGGAGGCGGCCGGGGAATCCATCAAGCAGGCGGCTGAAACAGCGAAGGATGTTTCCCATACGAATGCGTCGAACAACTACAAACAGATCGATTACCTAATGAAGGAGAAAGTCGAACCGAAATCTATTTCTGATGCATGGAATAAAGTCCGAGAGGACTTGCCGCTCGGTGCCGAAGAGCAGATTCTTGCGCAATCGCCGCGCAGCATGAGGGCCGTGGTGGAAGATTTGCTTTCCGGGAAGCCCGAAGGATTCAAGCCGACTTTCGAGCAGTCCATTCAACTGCGGAAGTTTTTCCGCGACCTGGCGGACACAGAAGGATTGCCGAGTAGAACGGAAGCCCTTTACAAGTCGATGGAAAAAACAGTCGGCAAGGCGATGGACGGCACCGCGCGGAAACTTGGTTCGTTCAAAGAGTGGGATGCGGCGAATCAGGGCTGGAAAGAGTACACGGCCCAATATGGCGACAAACAGAGTCCGCTCTACAAAATTCTCAATCAGAAAGACCCTGCGAAGATCACCCGCGACCTGATGAATCGAGGTTCGGCTGCGGACATCGAGACACTGACCAAGGAGGGCATGACCTCAGCGTTGGAACCGCTCCGACGTCAGGTCTTGCAGGACATTGCGCGCAATAAATTCACGGTGGGCCGTGATGGCGTAGGTGGCTATTCTGATTCTTTCCTGCATCAACTTTTCGGGCCAACAGGGAAGAAGGAACTGTACTTGAAGGCCGATCTCGCGCGCCGCATGAACTGGGAGCCGAATCCATCGGGAACTGGCGGTGTCAATCTTGCAGGCGAGCAACTAAGCAAGCCCAGTAAAATCGCGCAACTTTTTGGTGCGGCCAAAATGTCCATGCCGCGGCCTGCGGGGAGTTTCCTGCCATCCACCGCGCCGCCGCGCTACAACCTTTCGCCGGGACTCGTCACGGCGGCGATGCTGCACGCAAGGCAAGCGCAGTAGTCCTAATTTTTGTGAAGTGGAATATTTACCCAACGGCACAATCGGGGAAACCGAGCAACGAAGAGCCAACGGAGTAAACGGTACATGCAATATAGCGGCAAGCAAAATATGGTGGCGAAAAGCGCCCCTGTCCAAGCGTGCGCGATGAATGCCGCTCCAGTCAAATAAAGCAGCACCCAGAAGAACAGTGTTTCACGCACAGCGCGACGATTGAGATAGGCGCGAAGTCGGAACATTTTCAGTTCGCAACTCTATCCCGCAACACCAAGTTTTGTATAGGCAAAGCGTAGGCGAAACCACATCACGGTTAGAAAGGTAATTCATTGGACACCTGGATCACACCCGCCCTGATCAGCGCTGTCGTGTTGCTGGTGACGCAGGCCATCCTGTTCATCAACTGGTGGTATAGAAATAAGCGCGACTCGGACATTCACCGCGTGTTTTTGTACGACGTCGCGACCAACCATTTGCCGCACCTCTACCACGGCATGAAACAGCTCGCCAAGGCTCAAGGCATCGAATTGGAAGACCCTCCGCCGGTGCAGTTCATCCAGTTCAACGGGAAGCATAAGTGACGCTCTCGAATAAATCACTGCAGGTGCTCGCAGACCTGAAGAAAGAATTGCTCTCGGAAAAAGAGACTCCGCAGATGGAAGCTTTTCTCGCAATCAAGCACAAAAAAGAGAAGCAGAAGCGCGAGAGTCGAAAGCAAACGATGCGTCACGCACGGGTCCGCTGTTCCGGCTGGCAGAGATACTGTCAGCGAGGGAAATGGTAAATGCCTCTCCTTGGATCGAGCGCTTACAACACCGCAGGGCAAGTCACCAGCCTCATCCGAAGTTTGGTCAATGACGCATCGGGGAACTGGGCCACCGATGCTGTCTTGCTCCCCTACGTTTCCTCCGTCTACCGCACAACACAGAAGAAGATTGCGAACGCGGGTGGTGAAGGCTTCATCCAAGATGACACTCTGCTGGTTGTAAAAGCAGTTCCCGCCGCGCAGCAAGATCCCGGCACGCAGACCGTCATCAACGACGCAACTCCCGCGCCGAACCAGCTTCCTTCCAACCTTCTAGTCCCGCTGAAAATCTGGGAGCGTCCAAATCTCTCCACGCAACAATTCGTAGAGATGGAAGACATGTCGCAGCACGGCGGGCTGCCATCGCGCATTCAAACGGCAACGCTGGGCGAGTGGGAATGGCGCTCGGATGGAATTTACTTTGTCGGAGCCACGCAGGACGTGCAGATCCGGCTGCGCTTCAGTGCGGCATTTCCCGACTTGGCGGGATCGGGAGATGTAATTCTGATTCGCGGAGCCATCGAATGCTTGGCCTACGGCGCGGCGGGGCTCGTGGGTCTGGCGCGCGGCAGTCCAGTGGCAGAGAAAATAGACGAACTGTACAGCGATGCGATCGAAGACGTGATCCTCGAAAACGTGCGCCGCGACCAGAACACCGGGCGGCGGCGAAAGCCATTCCGTAGCCGTATGCGAAATTGGGGAAGGCGCGGATTTTGAGCGTAGCGGACGCAGTAGATGTCTCGATAGAGATTCTCGGCGGCCTCGTCACCGATGTTGCGCCTGCAGACCTCCCGCACGGAGTCAGTCCTGACTGCCAGGACGTCCAATTCTCTATCGGCTCCGTAAAAACCCGCCCAGGCATCACCTCGCAATACGCTTTGGCTGGCAATCCCACGGTCAACTATCTCAAGACCTTCATGACATTGAACGAAACCCCGCGCCTGCTCTCGCTCGATTCTTTAGGTGTTTTACGCAAGGACGCCGCGCCTGGGGGCGCTTTGCAAATTATTGCCAGCGGACTGCTCGGAGCTTTTTGCAAAAGCACTTCTCTTTTCGCTAGAGAATATTTCGCGCTCCACAACGGCATCAACGGAACGGACATCCCGCGGCAGTATGACGATACAAACTTCGACCGCATTTCGCAGGCCGGACCAGGTGCCGCGCCCACGGCCGTAGACTCGGCTGCCGCAGGAAATATTCCCGCCGGCGTCCACCAAATCAGTTGCATCTTCGTAACCCGCAACGGCTACTACACCAAGCCCGCACCGCCGAATCAGTGGACAGCGGCCGGCGGCAAGAAAGCCAGCATCACCAACATTCCCATCGGGCCTCCAAATGTAATAGCCCGCATCCTGTGCTTCACCGGGGCGGGAGGACCGAGTTTCTATCACCTGGGACCAACAGGGATCACGCTGGCGGGCAGCAATATGTACATCGCCGACAATGTGACCACGGCGCTGACGGTGGATTTTTCCGATGCGGTGCTGCTGCTGGGTACGCTTGATGATCCGCTGTTCAATCAGATTGTGCTGCCGCCCGTGGCCGGCGTAATTGATTACTCTACCCGCCTGTTGAGCTGGGGCGAGCAAGCCAATCTGCAATCGTTTCTGAGTCTGGGTTTCGATGGAGGATTCAGCGGCAACCTTCCGCTCGGCTGGACATTGGTCAACGCTGGCGGGTTTTCCGCAGTCGCGCAAGGCCAGCCCGTCGTATTTGGAGACGCCTACGAAATCAAGGGAGACGGCGCGACCGCAGTTCCCGGCAAAATCACGCAGAACGCCGCTGTAAACTACCTCGGGAATCCCATCCTGCAGCCCAACACCGCCTACACGGTGCGCGCGAGAATCATGGTCCTGGGGGCCACGCAAGGAACCATCCACGTTAATTTGCAAAGCACCATCCAAGGGTTCACGACGGCCGGAATATCGCAAGCGTTCAACACGCTAACAGGAGCTTATCTCGCCTACACCGGAAACTTGACCGCCGGCTTGGCGGCAATCCCTACGGATCTGCTGCTGCAGGTCTACGTCGACGGCACGCCGAACAACGGCGGTATCTTTCTCATCGACGAAATAGAAATCTACCCGACCAATCAGCAGTTCAACAACTCCAACGTGCGGGCCAGCAAGGGCCAGCTCAACATCCAAGGCCAGGAAAGCTACGATTCGCAAACCGGACTCCTGCAATACGGCCTGAACGACGGCACCAGCGTACGCACCTGCTTTAAGATTCGTGAACGCCTCTACATCGTAAAAGAGCATTCCTTCGGGGCAACGCAAGATGACGGCGTGAACGAGCCTTCGCTTTGGCCCATCACCGACGTGTCAAAAAAAGTAGGCACGCCGTCCGTCAACGGCGTGGGCATCGGCGAGGATTGGGCAGTGATCGCGCACCGCACCGGACTCTACATCTTCCACGGCGGAGAGCCGGAGAAGATCAGCCAGGAGATTCAGCCGCTCTGGGACACCATCAACTGGCAGTATGGATACACCATTTCGGTGAGCGTGGACACGCGCAAGCGAAGGATCTTAGTCTGCGCCCCGTTCGGCGCGTCGACCAAGCCCAGCAAAACTTTAGTGCTGGATTACCACGACGTCGGCGGAGCCGAGCAGATTGCGTCCAGCCCGCCGATTCACCTGACCTACACCGGCCGCAAGGCGGCATTCGATAAAGCCAGAAAGTGGTCACCGTGGACGATTGCCGCGAACTCCATCGCACAAATTGAGCAAGCCAACGGGCAGACACTCATCTACTTCGGGTCGAACGATGGAACGGGAAACATCAACCAACTGGACGACACCGGTCTTGTGTTTACTGACAATGGCGCGCAGATCCCAAGCTACTACACGACGGCCTTCTTCGTGGAGCAGCCCCAAGAGCAGGCTTTACAGCTCCGCACGCACCGCAAACTCTTCCAGTACATGACGCAGTTCATTCAGGGCAGCGGGACGCTGGGTCTGACCGTGTACCTGGCTTCGCTATCGAATGCTGTCGCGCTCAATCCGCAGACACTCACGAATCCAGCGGTTAAGGATTTAGAAGTGGGACTGAACCAACTGATCGAGCGCATGGCGGTAAAGGTTTCAGCGGGCGGAGTGGCAGGGAATTGGTTCGATTTACAGAAGACTACGCTCGCGGTGAAACAAGATCCGTGGGCTCCAGTGCGTGGCGTGAATTAGTAGAGGAACTTAACCGTGTCGCGTAGTTGGTTGTGCAGCCAGTTCGACCGTTCTTGTGCGGCGATCATTTTAACGGGAAAGCCAGTCGGGTACATGCGCGTCGTGAGCGAGCAAGGCTTCGTCGGGTCAGTTGCGCGAGCGACACACCCTTCAAAGGTGATGTTTTCAGCTTCGACAAATTCGTGACCAAAAAGCGTTTGGTTGCCCCACGGCTTTAGCTTCGGCAGAAACCGGGCCAGCAGTCCACCAAACAGAATACCAAAGAAGGAGCGACGTTCCATAATCGCAGGAGACTAACATATTATGAACTTCCAAACAATCGCCGTATGGGCAGCGCACCATCTGAGTTTTCATCTACTGTTCTACAGCTTCATCATTCTGCTGCTGCTTTACAAGCCACCGGCGGGCGTCATATCGCGGCTCCAAGGGCTCGGAGATTTCGTGAGCCGTCACTGGGGCGACTCCATCGGCTTGTACATGATCCACCTGGGAGTTGTGCTGATTGTTTTGGGTGGACTCTACGGTGCGTTGAAAGACGTCGCGCACGTAGGGGAGAGTTTCATCCTGACCGGCGTGGGAATGCTCAAGCTCAAATATAACCCTGCTCCGAACGGAAACGGCGGAACGCCTCCCGTGACTGAAGCGCCTTCACCTGACACGCCAGTGCCGCATGTGATTGCAACGGGACATCCTCAGTAGGTTGGGGTGACCGGCGAGAGTCGAACTCGCTAGAACCTGAGCCACAGTCAGGCGCCGCACCGTTTGGCTTCGGCCACGGCAGGAGAATAGCATGAACCCCCAGCCTTACGAACAGTTGAGCGATTTGCAGCTCGCCGCGCTTTGCATCTGGCGCGAAGCCCGCGGCGAAGGGCTGCTCGGCAAGCGCGGTGTAGCGTACGTCATCGACCACCG
>Ga0210404_10000143_pt1 | contig 47053 bp, 43 predicted proteins | sample IncBWH28MmetaG_FD_155455 | JGI IMG/M metagenome (GOLD analysis project Ga0210404, IMG submission 155455) | Forest soil microbial communities from Barre Woods Harvard Forest LTER site, Petersham, Massachusetts, United States - Inc-BW-H-28-M | ecosystem: Environmental > Terrestrial > Soil >... | reverse complement strand
TGCGCCAGAACCTTCTCAATGTCCTTCATGCGGTCGGTGATGCCGTAAGTCACGGCTGGCGGGATGGTCTGTTCATAGTGCCGGAACACAAAACCCGCATTCTCCAACTTGCGCAGCCGCTCCGCCTGCACGCGCGCGGAGATGCCATCAACCTGCCGGCGGAGCACACCGAAGCGCATGGGGCCATCGTGGCTCAGAGCCCAAAGAATGTGCAGCGTCCAGGGCCGCGTAAGCAGCTCCAGCAGCCCGCCGATTGCACAGGGAGACTGGGCTTTCACGGATCGTCGTGAAGGTGTCATGTAGATACTAGGTTACTCGAAAGTTCCTACTATGTAAAGAGTCTGTAGTTATTTATTGTAACCAAACCGCGAGGCCGCTTATCTAAGCGTACTGAAAGCGGGAGGGTCTCATGAAACTCGCTCGGCCGCTTCACGCATGGGACAATCCGGCTCGGCCCCGCCGGGCGAGGACCGAACTGATTTCCATTCCGGTTCAACAAATTTGCTCGACCCGTTCTCAACTTAAAAACGAAGGGAGAAATCAAGATGTCAGCCAATAGTTCAACCATTTCTGTTCGATCACAAACCGCGAGTATGTCCCTGGAAGCAGCGGGCCCGGTCGCCCTGTTGGGGCGCTTCCTCTTCGTCCTGATCTTCCTGATGGCTGCACCGAACCACTTCTCCAGCCAAACCATCGCCTACGCTGCCTCGCAGGGCGTGCCCCTTGCATCGATCGCGGTCCCGTTCTCGGGGATCTTGGCCCTCACCGGTGGCCTTTCCATCCTGCTCGGCTACCGCGCCAGGATCGGTGCCTGGCTGCTGGTATTGTTCCTGGCCGGCGTCACTCCAATGCTGCATAACTTCTGGACCGTCGCCGACCCCATGATGCGCCAGATGCAGATGATCATGTTCATGAAGAACCTTTCCATGCTGGGCGGCGCGCTCTTCATCACGCAATTCGGCGCCGGACCCTGGAGTCTAGACGCGCGCCGGAAGTAATCGCCAAGGTCCCCAAGCGGCTCGTCGATTTCGATTTGGTTTTAAGATGAATCCAAAAGGAGAAACATATGTCGGATCCAACGATACAAGTTCTGCCCAAAGGTCCATACCTGGTTGCCGGGAAGATCAACCTTCTTGACGCCAGCGGCAACAAAATTGAAGCGGGTGAGAAAATAGCTCTGTGCCGCTGTGGCGCTTCCACCAACAAGCCTTTCTGCGACGGAACCCATTCGAAGATCGGATTCGACGCGGCTGCCGCGGCCGTTCCGAAGAGCGCGGAGTAGTGCAGTAACGGAAAAAAGCCGCCTTTGCTGGCGGCTTTTCAATTCTCGTCAGGCTGAATGCTACGCGGCGGTCTCTTCTGATACAGGAGGCTGGAACGGTTCGTCGTAGCTGCCGCCGTAGATCGATGGCACCTTCGATCCCATGGGACGAAGGTAGGTCGCCAGTTCGCCGCGATGGTGAACGCTGTGGTTGTTGAGGAATCCCAGATACAGCACCGCTGGCAGATTGAACACGCCGAAGAATTCGATCGGCGTCATCAACTGTTCCGGCGTCATCGCCGCCACGCGGGCGGCGCCCCGCTTGATGTTCGCGTCGTACCACGCGAGCACTTCGGCGGAGGTTTGAGGCTTGTGTTCGGGTGTTTCCATGTTGAACTTCAGGTCGGCAATCCCATCCAGAAACTGGATGTCGCTGTTGGCCAGATGCCACGACAGCTCCTTGGCTGTGCGGGCGTGGGGATCGGGCTTGTAGCTCGATGCCGCATCGGGCACGGCCGCGATAATCTTCTTGGTGATTTCCGCTTCGCGCATGACGCCGTCGAGCATCATGGCGCAGTAGCCTCGAGCAAATTCCGGGGTCAAACCTTGCTGGGACATTGTTTCCCTCCTGGTGAGTGTTATGTTTTTCCGGGCTCAAAAGCCGAAAGGGGCGCTGTGTGCGCCCCTTGGTTGATTCAGGGCAAACGGATTATACGCCGACAGGCTGCTTGCTGCGTACCGGCACGGGCGTGAGCCAGCCGTGGCGGTCGGTCTTTTCTCCGCGCACGATGGCGTAGAACTCTTTCTGGATCGCCTTGGTGATCGGCCCAATCCCGCCCTTGCCCACTTTGATCTTATCGACCGTGCGGATCGGGGTGACCTCCGCCGCCGTTCCGGTGAAGAAGGCTTCGTCGGCGATGTAGAGCATTTCGCGCGGAATCATCTGCTCGACGATGGGGATGCCCAGGTCGCGCGCGATCTGCAGCGCCGAATCGCGGGTGATGCCGGGCAGCACCGAGTTGCCCAGCGGCGCGGTGATCAGCTTCTCGCGATGCACGATGAATACATTCTCGCCAGAGCCTTCGCTGACGAATCCGTTTACGTCGAGCGCAATGCCTTCGGCAAAGCCGTTGACGATGGCTTCCATCTTGATGAGCTGCGAGTTCATGTAGTTCGCGCCCGACTTGGCCATCGCAGGCAGAGTGTTGGGAGCAATGCGCGTCCATGAGGAGACGCAGACGTCGCAGCCTTCGTTCTCGCCGCCAAGATATTTTCCCCACGGATAGTTGATGATGTAAACCTCGGTGGGCGAGTTGAACGGATTCACTCCCGCCTCGCCGTAGCCGCGGAGAATAATCGGCCGCACGTAGCATGGCCACGTGCCGTTGCTGGCGACGGTCTCGAGCATGGCCTTCACCAGTTGCTCGCGGTTGTAGTCCACGTCGATGCGGTAGACCTTCGCCGAATCCAGCAGGCGCTGAATGTGCTCGGTCGCGCGGAAGATCGCGGGCCCCGAGGGCGGCGCGTAGCAACGGATCCCCTCGAACACCGAAGACCCGTAGTGGACCACGTGCGACATCACGTGAATCGTCGCGTCATCCCAGGGGATGAGCTTGCCGTTGTGCCAGATATGTTCGGACTTCTCGATCGCCATGCGGACTCCTTGGGCTGCGGTGTGCGTTCTCTGTAACGAGGCTGAATCCTTCCTCTGGCAACGGCAGGGGAGCGAGGCTGCGAAAAACCCAACCAGCGTTACAGGACATTATAGCCGAGGCGGTCGCAATCCGAGGCAACGCCTTTTGAGAGTTTCGCAAGCTCACCACACGGTCTCGACCAGCTTTGACTGGCGGATGCGCGTGTCCGCCGTGACCAACGGCATGCCCTCGACCATCGCGGTCGCGGCAATCAGGCGGTCCGAGGGGTCTCTGGGAAAAGGGTCGGGCAGGCCCACGGCCAGGGCCGCGATCGCCGGCGTCACCGGCCGAAGAATAACCCGGGCCACGGTTTCACGAACAAATGACTCGACGCTTCCCATGACGACGATGCGCTGGTGGTGTGCCAACCAGGCGATCTCCCAGAGGGTGATGGTGGCGACCGCGATGCCTGTGCCTTGTCGCACTTGGTTTTGTCGAGCGTGGTGGATAGCTTCGTGGGCGCGCTTCGAGAGGCGCTTGGGATCGTTTGCCATCCAGAGCAGGGCGTGAGTGTCCAGCAGAATCACTTGGTCTGCCTCATTTGGTCTCCCAGTCTTCGAGTGGAGTGATTGGGCCTACGATGTCTCCGACGATCTTTGCTTTGCCGGCCATGTAGCCGAAGATATCGTCGGCCCGATCTTCGGCGGGGACCAGCTTCACTACCGGCTTGCCGTGCTTGGTGATTACGACGGGCTCGCCGGTTTGCAGGACCTTATCCATGATGGCGAGGCATTGCGCTTTGAACTGGCCGGCGGGGATCTGTTTCATAGTATGGTCATAATATTATGACTATGGACAGAATGCAAGGGTGTTTCATCCGGAGCGCCGGCGGGCGACGTTGCGGGCGGCGGGCGCCGGCTTGACCGCAGCGGGCGGCTTGGGGCGGGCGGGCTCAGGCTTGACGGCGACCATGGGTGGGCGAGGCCGAGTGATGCTGATGGGCTTGGGACGCGGGATATGCGCGAGCGCGGCGGCCTGGGCTAGTGCGGGCGAGGGCGGCTTTTGCACCGCAGGGGCGGCGGGATATTCGGGAACTTCGTGGACCATTTCTGCGCCGTGGACGCGGAAATGGACGCGGGGGGAATTTCTTACGGCGATGTTAAGAGCGCGGAGGATGAGCTGGGCGCGGCGGAAGTCGATGGTGTTGCGAACCAGGGCGTTGATGACTTCCATGAGGGAGGCCTGGATGCCTTCCTCGTCCTCGATGAGGGCGATGGGGTGAAGCCGCGACTTGGGAGGGGTGCGGACGCCGCGGATCATGCGCTGATGGAAGTAGCAGAAGACTTCGCCGCGGAGGGACGGGGAGCCGCAGGGGACTCCGTTGACCTTGACGTGGGTGCAGACGCGGGTGTTCTTGTTGAGCGACATTGGACTTGAGCCTTTCGGATCTGGATTTGAAGAAATTTCGGATCGAGTTGGTAAATTATTGATTTGGCTGGAGTTGGAGGAGAGGAGATGGAGCGAGTCCGCGTAAAATCTTGATAACCAAGGGTTTACGCGCAAAATATTCAAAAGGTGGGACTTGGCTACGGCTTGCAGGGCGGGGGAGAGGGTGAAGAGGTATTCTTGGAGGGTTGTTGAGCGAGTGAGCATACTACTAATAGTTTAGGGGAGGGGTGCAAGGTCAGATGTCACAGGAGGGGTGTGGAAAAAGTGCGACGCCCTGTTTGTTCTTTGCTGGACGAAAAGAAATGGCACCACCGGCCTAGGGCGTCGCCAATTCTCAAAACAATCGCACATCGGCGCTCGCGAGTTCTCCTAGGCCCGGTCCGTCCGGGATTCCGACACCCGATGCCGCAAAAAGGCTGGGGTCGGGTGGTGCCCGACGTCCAAGCGACACCCCGGAGCGCGGACTCAGCATCACGGAGCGTAAGTCCGCCCCTGCGAGGTACGCGTCGTGCAGGGAAACGGTTCTGGCTTGCGTGGTTCGCGTGGGAGTGAATCCCGGTAGGAAGCATTCGTCAAGGCTCACAGTGCTCCCCGGCAGGGCCTTGGGTAGAATTCTCTCAATTCCGTCTCTTGACGCCGAGAGCATCGAGAGCACGACCTCAAGACTCGGGACGGAGGCTTGGTTGCCAATCGGGCGCGCGACTGGGAACACTAGGGGGGCACTTCGGGACGTATAGTAAGTTGCCGCACTAGCTTCGTCTTGGGACGCTTCAGCTTCCTTCGCGAACTCTCTAAGCGAAAAATCGAAGTCATGCCTCGCTACGGGGCTGACGGGGGCCCCGCGGTACAGCCCTTCGATCTGACGACGGATCAGTTCTAACGTTTCCTCTGCCGAGAGTGGAACTTGCTGCGTCTCGTTCCCAGTCTTTTGGCGAAGTTCCTTCGTGAGCGGGATTGTGTACGAGTGGCCACCCCGGATCTCAGCACTGATCGAACTCTTTAGGATCTTCCAGGCTCGCCTATTTGCTCGAACGGCAACGTCCAGCCCGTCTGGCCCCGCGTCCGTAAGCGAATCGAAGATGATGCCAATCTCGATCTTGGACGGGAAGCTCTGTAGGCGGATGTCCAGGGCTTCGAGCGCAATCGTTCTTATCGGGGGGTCGGCACCCATGAAACCGCCAACGCCAGTCAAGGCGGTGGCTGCTTCGTCTGGCGATTTTGCGAGTCTTAGCTTTGTAATCTGGGCCTGTAGCTGAGTGAACGACTCGCCGCGTTCCTTGCGCTGCTCGGCCTCTGCCGCTCTTTGTTCTTTGGTTTGTTCTGCAGCGAGCGCGTCCGTTTGCTTCTGTAGGTCAGAGGCCGCTTTGCGCGCTTCGGCGTCCGCTTCCATCCTCTTCGACTCGGCAATCTTAGCGTCGGCGTCGGCTTTTTCAGCCTCCACCCTTTTTTCCTGTTTGGACTCCTCTGATCGCTGTATCTCGTTAGCTGCTTTCTGTTTTTCCAGCTCGAGTTGGAACTGTCTCTCTTGAGCGCGGGACCTCTCCTGATAGTCTCGCTCGTCTTTAGCCATCTGTTGCTGAAATGTCCGATTGCTCTGCAGGATTGCTTCGACGCCAAAACCGATGCCGGCGAGGGTGGCGAGGATAGTGACGACGGCCGCAGCAACCTTGACTGTCATTGGTAAGCCGCTGTCGTCAGCCGCCTTTTCCGACTTTGTCTGTCCCGGTACGGGCACCGTCGGCACCTCAGGGGGCTTCGGGCCTTCGGAAAACTTGCCGAGTTTTTCTTGATCTGACATCTTGGCCTCCGTGGGTGAGCGCAGCGTGAGTTCCTTCGCTTCCAATCCGGGCGCAAAAAAGGCCACGGCAAAGCCGTGGCCCCCTCACAGTCGGGTTCCTTTTTACGCTTGTGTGGGAGGAGATGCAAAGCACTTTTGTGGTGTGAGGTGGCACGGAGTGGGGATGGGGATAGGGAAGCGAGCCAAACGCGCGAATTATTGCGTCGCAAAGAACCCTTCGGCTTCGCTCAGGGCAGGCAGCGACGCTTCGCGCGGCTCGCTCGGGTCCTTCTGCGGGCAAAGAGCGCCCGCCTCAGGATGACAGCGCTGTTCCCTCAGGGGGCTAAAGCCCGGAGTCATCGTGGCCGCTTACGCAGGCGCTGAAGCGCCGCTCTTCCACGGTAGTGCGGGGATTGCGGCGCGGCTGAAGCCTGTCCTTTCACGAATCGCTGCGGCCCGATGGACCTGGGCCGCCGGACGAGGGCGGTTGTCCCTACGTGGGTTGTGCTGCCGCCGGCTGGTTGCATAGGTCCCTTCGACAGGCTCAGGGCAGGCTCTTCAGCGGGCAAAGAACGCCCGCTTCAGGATGACAAGGCAAGGGCGTGGCGGCGTCCGGCAAGCAGCGGACTGATACACCTGGGCTGCATGGGCAGCCGAGGGCGGCTGTCCCCACATGAGTTGTGCCGCTGCCGGCGGGTTGCATAGGTCCCTTCGACAGGCTCAGGGCAGGCTCTTCAGCGGGCAAAGAACGCCCGCTTCAGGATGACAAGGCAGTTTTGGTGGCGGCGTCCGGCAAGCAGCTGACTGATACACCTGAGCCGTCCTTCCATTAGCTCGTCCCCCATGTGTTGTAGACGATCGCTTCGCAGGTGGCGATTGCTATCAAAATCCCCGGCCTTTCGGCTCCGCTCTGTCGAAAGTCCCCACTTCTCGTGCAAAGAACGCACGAGAAATGGGGCACCCGGCCCGCTTCTCGAAAAAATCTGCGACAGCGTTTACGGGACGGTGAAGTGGAGCGTGTAGGTTCCTGGGGTTGTGAAGCCGTCGCCTACGGCCCAGGCTTCGTTGGTCGAGAGGGCGGAGATGCCGTTCAGGACGCCTTGTTCGGGGTTGGGGACGTTGCTCCATTTTGTGCCGTCCCAGTGGAACGTCACCTGAAGTTCGCTTGGTTGTGGGAAAACCATGCCTTCGCCTACTGCCCAGACGTCGTCGGTGGCTAAGGCCGAAACGCTGTCCAGGAACGAGTAGCCGCCCAGGCCTACGGGGACGGCGGTCCAGTGGGAACCGTTCCAGTGATAGCTGCGGGCGCTCAGCTCGAGATTGCCGTTTAGACCGAAGAATTCGTAGTTGCCTACGGCCCAAACGTCATTGGTGGCTACACCGGAGGCACTCTTGAGGACAATCGAACCGCCGGCTTCGGTGGGAAATGCGACCCTGGTCAACGTTGTGCCGTTCCAGTGCAGGGCGAGGGCGCTGACGTTGGGTAATTGGCCCGTCCAGCCGACAGCCCAAACGTCGTTGGTGGCGCGGGCGAAGACGGCGGAGACCTGACCGAATTGCAGTTGCGAAGTGTTGAATGTCTTCCAGGCCGTGCCGTTATAGTGCAGAAGCAGAGGAAGCTCGGTGAAGTTGGAGATCCACTCGTAGCCTACGGCCCATACGTCGGTGGAGGAAATTGCGGCGATGCCGGTCAGGTAGTCGGCTACGCCGGGGTTTGGAGTTGTGAGCCTTGTCCAGGAGCTGCCGCTCCAGTGTTCGACGACGGTCTTTCCGCAGAGGCAGTTTGGGTCGTCGGAGTATCCTGCGGCCCAGATGTCGCTACTGTTTATGACGGCGATGGAATTTAGCTGGGCTGTGGGCGTGGAGATCAGGGGCGTGGGGATGATGGACCATTGGGTGCCGTCCCAGTGCTCGGCGAGAGTGGCGGTTAGGAATTGGCTTTGATGGGGCTCGGCGCCAACTGCCCAGGCGTCGGTGGAGGATAGTGCCGCTGTGGCTAGAAGGATGTTTCCAGCGGATTGGGTGCCGCCGTTGGGGCTGGCGACAACTTTCCAGGTGCCGATTACCGGCGCGGTCTGTGCTCCTGCGGGCTGCGCTACTACTGTTACTGTGGCGACGCATGCCAGCAAAAGCGGGAGCGGCATCATCCGGCGGATGGTTTGCTTGAGGGAAGAGTTCTTTATCAGGGTTAGGTTGGTCAGCCTTATCCACTGCCATACTTCGTGACGCATACTGATCTCCTGTGTCCAGGTTTGGTTGATCCTGGCGGTGGATAAGAGTGCGGAGAGATAGAGAAAGTTACAGTTTGTGGGCGAAGCTGCGGTCCGATACACCTGGGCCGCTGGGCGGGGCGGGGGCGGCTGTTCCCACCTGGGTTGTGGTGATTTGTTGGCGGCGTAGGAGTGAGTGGGTTGCTCTAACCTTTCAATATTTCCACGGCGGAGGCGAGGGCGGCGCGCTTGAGCTCGGTGTCGGCGGTTGCCAGGGGCACGTGTAATCGCAAGGCCAGTTCCAGGTATGCGGCGTCATAGTTGGTCAGGCCGTGTTTTTGGGCGAGGGCGGGCAATTCGAGAATTTCGGTGGGAGCTTGTTGGGCGGCCTCGATGGGAAGCGCTTTGAGTCGAGTCAGGAAACCATCGATTTGATCGAATGTAATCCGCTTTCGGCGGTAGGCCATGAGAAGGCCGTTGCCCACTTCGTAGAACCACAAGATCGGAACGACCGCGCGCTTGTTCGACAGGCTTGCGAGAACGTGGAGGCCATATTGCCGGTCGACCTCGTCTTCCAGAAACCACTGGAGCGCTAATGATGCGTCCAGCACGAGATCACTCACAGGCGATGACCTTCGCGGATTAGTTGCTTCACGGAGACGCCCTGCAAGGGGGTGCGATTTTTCTCGACAAAGGCGAGCATTTCGCGGACAGCCTCGTCGTGATTGCCGTTGCTATCACCGGCTGAAGACGAGCGTCCTTTTTCGAGAAGTGCGGCCAGAGCTTGTGCGATCACTTCCTCTGCGGTTTGGAAGTGGCCAGACTTCAGCGCGTCGTTGACGATCTGTTCCTGCTCGGGCTTCAGATTGATATTCACGGCGAAAGTCCTGTGCCAATGAGTAAATGATAGCAGTTTTACGGGTCAATTAATGCGTCCGTCGGGGAGCTGCGCTGCCTTAGAATCCTGCCATGGACCATCACACTGTGGCGGCGGTCAGTATTGCGGGGACTTGTCTTGATCTGATTGGGTGTCTCTATCTGGCTTACGATTTGTTGGGCGGGCAGCATGGGCCGTTGCGGTTGCTGACGCGGGCGGTGACTTACTCCATTGTGTTTGGAGTGGGCTTTGGGCTGGGCTTGGGGCTTATTTTTGGTTTGGCTTCGGGCCTGGCTAACGGCGTTACGCTTGCGATTGAACTGAATCGGGCGGCGCGGGGGCTGGAGCATTATTCGTTGGGGTGGGAGGGATTGTTCAGCGCTGTACGGGGATTCGCCTTTGGCGCGGCGCTCTACCGGAATCTGGGATGGGAATTTGCCGGAGCTTTTGCCGTTTTGCTTACGGTGGGGCAGGTGTTTGCGTATTCGCGGGGAGTGCGTCCGGCGCTTGATTACGCGGCAACCGGGAAGCCGCGTATTACCCGGAGCCACGCTTGGGCGATCCTGATACGAACGGTTGGATACACGGCGACCGCGCTGCTGTGCAGTACGCTGGTGCAGCACATTGACCACGCGTGGTTGTTTGCGCTTCGCATCGGATTAGTGACCGGCGTTGTGACTGGATTCGGCATTGCCACCGTTCCGTTGATTGAGTACTACGCGGACAATCTGCCGGAGCGGCGGCTGGGAGCGTTTGGGATTGTGCTCATCCTGTGTGGATTTGCTATGCAGTCATTTCAGTATTGGGTGGTGGTGCTGGATGTGCGGGTGACGTAGGGGGCGGCAGAAAATCCCCACCCTTCGGCTTCGCTCAGGGCAGGCTTTCTCGCAAAAGACGCGAGAAATGGGGCACCCGCGGCTTGGTGGTGGAGGCCTCGAGGAACCTGAACGCGACTACGGAGTTGTTGCGACAGGGGTCAGACTTGCCTTTACAGTCACGCCCGGTAATTCGTCTCCGCGGAAGAACTTGGCTTTATCTTTCGATCCCTCTTTCGCATCTGCGGCGCGCATCTCGGGCATGGCCGCGTAGGGCTTCGAGTAATCGTTGGCGGCGTTCCAGAACAAGAATCCGATGCCGCCTTTTTCTTTGGCGGTGGCGACTTGTACCTTAATGTATTCGGGGGAGTAGGTCTTGGTGCGCCAGCGGAAGGCTTGCAGCCAGGGGCGGATTACCACGCCACTGCCTTTTGTGATCAGTTCGAAGCGGGCCATGGATTCGCCGATGAAATGTTCAGGGGCGTCGCCGGGATGCTCGATGTTGTCCATGCCGAAGAAGTGCGAGGGATAGATCATGGGCGAGAGCACGTCGCAGTATTTCGCCATGCCGACGATGTCCTGTCCGGTGTGGGAGAGATCGACAGAGCGCTGCCAGGCCATGACGCCGAAGACGTCGAGTGAGAAGAGTGCGCCGGTGGGATGGATTTCGGCATAGGCTTTTTTCAGGAAGGCAGTGATTACGTCGGAGCGCTGCGGCCCGACGGGCTTGGAAGCCGCGCTACAACCCGTCTTTCGCCCCTCCGGGGCTTGCTCGTTCTTACCGTCAATCCCACGGCTTACGCTGTGGGCTGTATTCTTTCGCCGCTTCGCGGCTGCGTCGGAGCTGGCTGAGGCAGAGCAGCCCGGTCCAGCGGCATTTTCGGCTGAAGTCGAATCTTGAGGTTGGGTCGCTTCCGGATGCTCGGTTTGGTAGAAGAAGGTGGCGTCTTTCTGATCGCCTTCGGCGGGGAAGCGGACGTAGTCGAACTGAATTTCATCGGCGCCGGATTGGGCCACGAACTTGGCTAGGGCGATGTCGAACTCCTGCACTTTGGGTTGCGAAGGATCGGTCCAGACCAGTTTGCCGTTTTCGCGCCAGGGTTGGCCGGTGCGCTTCGACTTCACGGCCAGTTCAGGATGCTCGACCACCATGCGCTCGTCGCGGAAGATGGCGATGCGGGCGATGGCGTGCATGTTCTGCGAGTGCACGAAGTGGATGAACTTAGGCAGGTCGTGAATGTAGACCTGGTGCTTGCCGAGCAGCGGATGTTCGAAGGGAATGGTCACGCTGCCGTCGGAGTCTTTGATGTCGAAGACGACGGCGTTGCCGCCGACTTCGCGCCAGTGGCGGATGATGCGGAGTCCGTGGTCGCTGGCGGCCATGATGCCGGTCAGATAGATGGCGCGGACTTCAAAATCTTTGGCTACGGGGACCGTTTTTTCGACGATGGGCGCGGAAAGGATTCCGGGGATCGTGATCTGCTCCCCGGCTTTCAGTATGTTGCCGGAACGGTCGCCATTGAAGTGGCGGATGGCTTCGGCTAACTCCGACGAAGTCATGTAGGCGGTTCTCTTCAGGTACTGGTGGGCGACCGCGGGAATGCTCTCTCCGCGCTTCGCCGTGTAAATCTCAGTGGCGGCCGGGGTTGAAAGCTGTAACGAAGGAATGTCCGCCGGCTTCACCGTGGTCGAAAGCGTAGCCCTTGCCGGCTGCAACTGCGCGCCCTGCGGCGCTGAAGCAGTCCCTGCCTGCGAGGGTTGCGCAGTCTGCGCCTGGGCCGCCAGAGCCGAAGACAGCCGCGGACTCAGCCGCATCGCGGCCACGCCAAAAAGAAGACACGAAACAGCAGCAATCGTGAGAACCGACGTGCGACGCAAATTTCCCTCCAGAAACCAACTTTAATTGGATGCTATCCCGCACCCATCAGGTCGCGCCAGTTACTGCGGGTCATCTCCCCCTTGTTCCTGGTCCTTATTACCTGTGCGGAAAGAAATCCTTGACCACAGGGACACCCTTCGGCTTGCCCCTCGGCTTCGCTCGGGGCTTCGGCAAAACAGGGCAGGCTGGGGGAACACGGGGCAAACCTGGAGGCTTCTGGGAACTCCTCCAGATGCTCCCTGCCACTCGGCATTACCCTTTCCTCCTTGCGCAAACTATTTCTCTTCCTCCCACTTAACTTTCCACTGTCCCCTGTTCTAATATCGTCGCCGACGATCTAACTCCAGCCAGATATGGGGTTTTCGGCTGATTGCCCGGTCTGCCGCCCGTGGCCAGTCGCTTGCTTATTCCATAGGCAGCCCCGGACGCGCCACCGGGTCAGGCGAGCGAGTGGTTCCAAGTGACAAATTCTGTCACCTTCGGAACGATGCGGAGTCGCGGGAGACAAGGGCCTGGAGAGTCCGGCGAAAAGCAGGCAAAAGGCCGAGAAATACGGCCTGAGACGAGAAAGAAAAAACCTTATGAGACCGAATCTCGCTACCGTGCTCGATCCGAACCGCCGCAGCGCCGATGCTGGAGAGTTTGAAGCCGCCCTACGCCGCCGCATCGTGGGTCAGGACCAGGCCATAGAAAAGGTGGCGGAGATTTACCAGATGTTTCTGGCCGGCCTGAACGCTCCCGGGCGTCCCGTGGGGAACCTGCTGTTTTTAGGTCCCACCGGGTCGGGCAAGACGCGCGTGGTGGAAGCCATGGCCGAGGCGCTGTTCGGTGACGCTCATGCCTGCATCAAGATCGATTGCGCCGAGTTCCAGCACTCGCACGAGATCGCGAAGCTGATTGGCTCGCCTCCGGGATACCTGGGCCATCGCGAGACTCATCCCCTGCTGACGCAGGAAGCGCTGAACCAATGGTTTACTGAGAAGCTGAAGCTTTCGATTTTGCTCTTCGATGAAATCGAGAAGGCGAGCGACTCGCTGTGGCAATTGCTGCTTGGGATTCTGGACAAGGCAACGCTGACGCTGGGCGACAATCGCCGGGTTGACCTTTCGCAGTGCATCATCATCCTGACCTCGAACCTGGGGGCCAGCGAGATGACCGATCTGGTGGATGGTGGCCTGGGCTTTGCGCCCAGAGTAGTGGAAGTGGACAACAACTTCGACGACAAGATCCAGCGCACCGCGGTCGAAGCCGCGCGCCGCAAGTTTACGCCCGAGTTCATGAACCGCATCGACAAGACCGTCGTGTTCAAGACGCTGCGCGACGAGCATCTGGCGCAGATCCTCGAAATCGAACTGGGGATGGTGCAGCAGCGCGTGCTCATGGCTGCCGGAACCAACCAGTTCGTGTTCAATTGCACCGCGGGCGCGAAGGAGTTTCTGTTGAAGGAAGGTACTGACCCGCGTTACGGCGCGCGTCATCTGAAGCGCGCCATCGAACGGCATCTGGTTTTTCCGCTGGCCAATCTGGTCGCCACCAGCCAGGTGAAGCTGGGAGACTTTGTCCGTGTGGATATGGCTTCCGAGAATCAAATGATCTTCGTCAAGGAAGCGGAAAACACCATGGCGCCGGTTCTGCTGGAGCGCTACGGAGCGGCTGCCGCGAATATGCCCGCCGTACGTGCGGCGCGTACCGCAGCCGGCAACCGCCGCGACCTTGGGGCCAGCCCGATCGCGGAAAGCAAATAAGTTCTTACGGATTTGTCGGACTCGCTTGACCGCATCTCGCGAGCCTCGTGGCGCCGGTTCAACCCGGCGCCTTTTTTCTGCGCTGGATTGCCTGGAGAGATCCGGCAACCTCTGTTTCGGTTTTCGTAACAAACCCGAGCAGTCCCTCAAAATAAGCAGCGTTCCAGTTACAATGACGGAGTTTTACCTGCCGCAGTTGCATGAGTTCGTCGTCTGCTTCGTCGCGCTGTTTTGTCGTGCCCTTCGCCGGTTGAAGTAGCTTGTGCTCAGGAGCATCGCTCCAGATATGTTGAGGCGAGAGAACCTGTGCATTCTGTAATTTACCCAAAAACCGACTCACTCGAAATAAAGGAGGCAGCTTATGAAGCGAAGTTTAGTCACAGCGTTGTTGCTTTGCGTTGCAGTCTCCGTATGTGTTTTCTCTCCACTTTTGTTGTCGGCGCAAGACACGGCGCGCATCCAAACGGGTCCGAGAGAGTACGTGGAAGACCATCATGATACTTCCATGTCCCTCCTGGACATGGTCCGACTTTATCCCCAACCTAACCCGCGCCCGGAACACTGGGTACGGCCAGACCTCCCGCTCCCACCTCGTGAATATCCTTCGGACGTGACCGACCCAGTGCGGCAAACCAGCAGTTTCGGGCCTCTGGCTGCAACTGTAGGGCTCAACTTCGAAGGCAATGACTTCGACACAGTCTGCAATTGTGCCCCGCCGGACACCAACGGCGCGGTTGGTACAACACAGTATGTGCAGCTCGTGAATACCGTTTTCACGGTCTACAACAAATCCACGGGCGCGGTGATTGCCGGGCCGACGGCCACAAATTCTTTGTGGAGCGGCTTCGGCGGAACCTGCTCAACCGCCAACGACGGCGATGGCACCGTAGCCTTCGACAAACTGGCCGACCGCTGGGTCTTCCAGCAATTTGTCGTATCCAGCACTCCGTACATGGAGTGCATTGCCGTCTCGCAAACCGCTGATGCGACGGGTGCGTACAATCGTTATGCCTTCAACTTCGGCACCTCGGATTTTCCTGACTACCCAAAACTTGCCGTCTGGCCGGATGCGTATTACGCATCCTTCAACATTTTCCTGAACGGCGCAACATTTATCGGGCCGGACGCGTGCGCCTACGACCGCACCAACATGCTGACCGGAGCCACTGCTCGTCCGATGCAGTGCTTCCAGCAATCGAGTTCGCTCAATCCACTTCTGCCGTCGGACCTGGACGGGACTACGGCGCCACCCTCGGGCGAGTCGAACTTCTTTATGACCTTCGGCTCCAGCGGCGTTCTGGAGCTGTTCAAATATCATGTGGATTTCACCACGCCGGCGAATTCCACCTTTACCGGCCCCACCAACATCTCGGTGGCGGCGTTCACGCCGGCGCCTTCTACTGTGGCTCAACCCAGCCCCGGCGAGGCGCTGGACACGCTCTCTGACCGGCCGATGTATCGGGCTTTTTACCGCAACTTCGGCACGCATGAATCGGTAGGGTTTAACCACTCGGTGGGAAATCCTTCCGGGATACGCTGGTATGAAATCCAGAATCCCAACGGCACTCCGACAGTCGCACAGCAGGGAACCTTCTCGCCCGATTCCAGCAATCGCTGGATGGGAAGCACGGCCATGGATTCGGCGGGCGACCAGGCGATCGGCTACAGCGTGGTCAACTCTTCGAGCAGTCTGGATCCGACGGTGCGCATCGCCGGTCGCACTCCAACCGACCCGGCAGGGACGATGGAAACGGAAATCAATATCGTCACCGGCACGGGCGTGCAGCAAGCCACGTCCAGCCGCTGGGGCGATTACAGCGCCATGCAAGTTGATCCGGTGGACGACTGTACGTTCTGGTATACGCAGGAGTACGAGAGGACCACCGGCTCATTCAATTGGAGCACCCGCATCGCGAATTTCAAGTTTGCGAATTGCGGGAGCACCACCCCGGACTTCACCATCAGCGCGTCTCCGTCCTCGGTGACGGTGGCGCAAGGCAATAACGGGACCTCGACCATCAGCACCACGGCTTTGAATGGCTTCAACAGCGCCATTACATTGTCGGCTACTGGGCAGCCCAGCGGGGTGACGGTCACGTTCGGCACCAACCCAATTCCCGCGCCTGGCACGGGCAGTTCGTCAATGACAATGGCCGTGGGCGGCAGCGTTACGCCGGGGACGTACACCATCACCGTTACAGGTGTGGGTGGAGGCATTACGCACACCACCACGGTCTCCCTGACTGTGACTGGTGTTACACCGGACTTCAGCATCTCCGCCTCGCCGGCTTCAGTCACGGTAACGCGAGGCAGTTCCGGCAACTCAACCATCAGCACAACCGCCTTGAACGGTTTCAACTCGGCGATTTCGTTGTCAGCCTTAGGGGAAGGCAGCCGTGTGACCGTTAGTTTCAGTCCGAACCCCATTGCCGCGCCCGGCACCGGATCGTCGGTGATGACGATCGCGGTCGGGAGAAAAGCTACGCGGGGAACAAGGACGATTACCGTAACCGGTACAGGTGGCGGCGTTACGCATAGCACCACTGTCACTCTGACTATTCAATGAAGAGTGCGAGACGGCCTGGGTACGATCAGCGTCGTCTTTCATATCGACGGATACCCAGGTCTCGCCCTATTCGAGACCTGGGATTTTCCCCTGAGGCTGCCACGGTCAGTCGAGAACCTAACGCACCCTTGGAGACTGTTCACTGCGTGCAACCTCCGCAGGCCTGACGGCAACGAATAAGCCGTCTCGGGGCTTCCTTCCTCGTACTTAGCATGCTCCGAAGGCTCAGCAAAGGAGCTGAAGCAATGACCAGGCCTCCACTTTCCGTTGCCCAAATTGTCCCAAGCACTCGAGAGAAAGCGATGCTCGCCCTCTCTTTTCTCGCCCTCAGCACGCTGGGGATGATCCATCCCGCAAATGCGCAGGAAGTTACCTATATCAGTTTCGATCCTCCCGGCTCGACCTTCACCCAACCGTACAGCATCAACCGCGAAGGAGCCATCACTGGATACTACAATGACGCGCACAACAGGCCCCACGGCTTTCTGCGCGCTCGCGATGGCACGATCACCACCTTCGACCCTCCCGGCTCGACCTTCACCCAACCCAACAGCATCAACCACGAAGGAGCCATCACTGGATACTACGATGACGCGCAGGGCTTCAGACACGGCTTCCTTCGCGCGTGCGACGGCAGCTTCACCACCTTCGATCCTCCGGGCTCGTCTTACACGTTGGCCACAGCCATTAACGCGAAGGGAGAGATTGCGGGATACTATCAGGACGCGACTGCCACCCATGGCTTCCTGCGCTCTCGCGATGGCACCTTCACGACCTTCGATGCTCCGGGTTGCTGCACGGAACCAACCAGCATTAACCGGGAAGGAACCATCAGTGGATACTACTTTGACTATTCAGGGAATGTTACTCACGGCTTCCTGCGCGCCCGCGGCGGCACGATCACCAGCTTCGATCCTCTGGGCTCCGCCGGGACCCTGCCGCAAAGCATTAACCGGGTTGGCGCGATCGCGGGATACTACGCTGACGCGCAGTACGTGAATCATGGCTTCTTGCGCGCTCCCGACGGGACCTTCACCACGTTCGATCCTCCCGGTGCAGCGAACACGGACCCCACAGGCATCAATCAGGCAGGCTACATCACGGGAGACTATAGTTACGCGAACGGTGCTACGGCGTACGGCTTCCTGCGCTCTCCCGACGGCACCTTCATCACGGTCGGTCCTCCTGGGACGGTGATAACCAAACCCGCAAGCATCAACTCTGCGGGGACAATCACGGGATGGTACCAGGACGCGAACTTTATCGAGCACGGTTTCGTACGCATCGAGGACAAATAGAGATGAGGTTGAGCAAGGAGACAAGAATTAGCAGTCCGTTCGGTGGGGAGGGATGGTAGGAGCACCGGTCGCTCATCCGGTTCGTCCAAGTTTAGTAGGACGCTGTTCTTGCTCTATCGACCCCAGTAAGGCGTTGGCTTGAAGAACCAGTTTGGATGCTCCCTGATCTTTTGAAACGACGGCGTGTATTCCAGCCGCGCGCGCCAACCGTTCAACTTCGTCTCCCTCATGGACGGTGAACAGAATCAAGCGGGCATTGGGCAGAGCTTTGCGGAGCAGCGGGGCTGCATCCAGGCCAGTCATGACGGGCATGGCAAGGTCCAGGATGATCAGGTCGGGTTTGAGATTCTCGGCTTCGGCAATCGCGTCGCGTCCGTTGGCCGCGGTTCCGACGACTGCAAAATCAGGGTGACAATCAAACAAGTGGCGTACCATCGAACGCACCATCGGGTTGTCATCCACGAGAAGAACGCGTTTCTTGGGCATGGCCAGCCGCGCTTCCTAGTGCCTAGGTTCGATGCACTAAACCCGTGAGGCGGCTATTACTTTTTGTTCCAGGCGGGATAATGCAGCCTTTCTGTCTGAAGGATTCGGAGGGTACGTACGGCGTCGGAAATCGCTTGCCGCTCGGGGTGGTTGTCTGAGGTGTTGACCAGTTCCTGCAAGCGCAAAAAGATGGCTGCTTCTGCGGCTTCCATGCGCCGGGGTAACTGTTCCGAGTCCGTTTCAAGAAGCGCCGCTTCAAACTCGGGCTGCCAGCGGGGAAACCTTACACGATCGGAATTTGGCTTGATACGTTCGGGTGCCATCGGGGCACCTTCTGTACGTCCGCCTTCATTCCACTCTTAATCGCGCGGGAGTTAAGGTGGACAGCACAAGCACATGCTAAGACCAATCTTTACTAAAAATCTGTCCTATGACGTGCAATGCATTGTGCGCTATCGCACAATTCCTACCGGGACTCGGTGTTCCACCTGGAAGCCTGCTGCACCAACGCTTCGTAACATTCACAAGCTGCATCTTCCAGTGACTTTCGGTCGAGGATGTTCACATGGCCGCGCGTGTATTTGATCAAGCCCGCCTTTTGCAGAATGGAGGCGGCCACGGTCACGCTGGATCGCCGCGTTCCCAGCATGTGTGCGAGAAATTCCTGAGTTAACGGGACCATATCCGAATCGATTCTGTCCTGGCTCATCAGCAGCCAGCGCGCCAGTCTTTCATCAACCTCATGCAGCCGGTTGCAAGCAGCCACCTGAGATGCCTGCGTCGCCAGGACTTGCGCGTACCGGTGCAACCGTTTTTCCAGGATTCGACAGGTGGGAAGAAGTGCCACCAAGGTTGAAGCGCGCAAGCGGAACGCGCTGCCTTCAATCTGAACAATTACGCGCGAGGGGCTGGAGCGGAAGCCCACCAACAAGGGCAGGCCGACAAAGCCTTCTTTGCCTGCCAGTCCGACCTCGACACTCTTTCCATCTTCCATAACGTTCAGAACGGAAGCCAGACCGCTGTTCATGAAATACACGTATTTGATCGGCTCTCCGGTTTCATTGAGGACATCGTGAATTCGCAGCGGCATGAACACTAATTGGGAATAGACGGCTTCGCATTCCCTGGCGGGAAGATTCAGCAGCAGGGTATTGTGAAGCCCATTTCCGTCCAGGTGTTTGAGGAAGGAGTTTGCTGATTTAGAGGGTGATCTCTTTACCATGACCGGCTCCTTGGAACTGGCTTACGCCTGATTCGCAAGGAACCATCACCCTGAGGGGCGTGGCGGGACGATGCGCGAGACCTGTAGCAAGTCTACTCCCGCGCACTCCTTATGTATGTTTTATATATTTTTTCGGTAATGGTGCAGTTTGAAGCGAGATTCGTATCAGGGCATCGCTTCAGCGATGCCGTCACAGGCGACAATTCTGAACGGCTTTAGCCGCCGGGGCTTGCCCGTCACGCACAGCGTTTAAAGCCTGCACACTCTACCCGCTCTTGGCGGCATGCCGGCATGCAATGATACGAACCTCGTTTCAAAACTGCACCACTACCACACTTCACACCGCTTCGCCTCGGGCCGCACCATGGGCGCGTCTGCCTTGCAGCTCCACACTTTTTGAAACTCCGGCAGGTTTGACAGCGGTCCGATCACGCGATACTTCGCCACAGGATGGGGGTCGGTCTGCATCATCAGGCGCTGGGTCTCGATGCGGATCTCATCGCCGCGGAACTGCCCCCACCCAATGAAAAACTGTTGCTCCGGCGTGAACCCGTCAATGTCCGCGGGACGCGGTTTGCCCTGCAGCGACTTCTCGTACGCCAGAAATGCGATCTTGGCTCCGCCGAGGTCGCCAATGCTCTCGCCCAGCACCAGTTTGCCGTTGTGATGGACTCCGGGCTCGATGAAATAGTCGTCGAACTGATTGGACACGCAAGCCGCGCGCTCCTGGAACTGCTTCAGGTCCGCGTCCGTCCACCAGTTACGCAGGCGACCGAGATAGTCGTATTGTGCGCCCTGGTCATCGAAGCCATGCGAAATCTCATGGCCGATCACTACTCCGATCGCGCCATAATTCACCGCATCCACCGCTTTCATATCAAATGCGGGAGGTTGCAGGATTCCCGCCGGAAACACGATCTCATTCAACAGCGGCGTGTAGTAGGCATCGGAAGTGGGCGGCGTCATGCCCCAGCGACTACGATCCACCAGCTTGCCGATGGTGAGCCGGTCGTCTTCTTCCACGAATTTTCTTCCCGCAATCATGTCCTCGAAGAACGCGTCGCGCCGGACTTCGACGTGGCTGTAGTCTTTCCACTTGTCGGGATAGCCGATCTTGGGATTGAACGTGGCGATTTTGGCCATCGCCTTTTCCTTGGTGTCGTCGCTCATCCACGGCCGGCTGAGGATGTCATCGCGCATCGCCGCCAGAAGATTCCGCACCATCTCCTGCATCCGTGCCTTGGCTTCGGGCGGGAAATACTTCTCCACATACTTCTTGCCCAGGGCCTCGCCGAAGAGCTGATCGGTGGACTCGACGCAGCGCTTCCATCGCGGCTTGATCTCGGTGGTGCCGCTCAGGTACTGGCCATAGAATCCGAAATTCTCCTGCACGAACGGCGTCGAGAGAGAGTTGGCGACTGAGGTCAGCAGATGCCATTTCAAATACACTTTCCAGTCCGCCAGAGGCGCTTCGTGCACCTGCCGGTCGAGTTCCTGCATGAACTTCGGCTGGTCGACGTTCATGTCGACATCCTGCGCGATTTGTTTGTGCTTGAAATATTCCACCCAGTCGATATGCGGGGCCATGGCCTGCAACTGCGCAAAGGTCGTGTTGTGGTCGGTGGCCGCGGGATCGCGCAGAGTCACGTTGTCAAGCGTTGCCTCGGCCAGCTTGGTCTCCATCGCCATGATGGTCTGGGCGGCGGCGGCTGATGTTTTGTCGTCCCACCCCGCCAGCTTGAACATGGCGGCGATGTGCGCAACATACTTCTCGCGCGCCTCTTTGAAGCGTGCTTCCGGCTTCAGGTAATAGTCGCGATCGGGCAACCCCAGCCCGTTCGCGCCGATATCGGCCAGTACCCAGGACGGCTTGTGCGGATCCTGCTGGCTGCCGAGGGCGAACGGATCATCCACTCCGATGTCGTGCATGTCGGCCATCACGCGCTGCAGTTCCGGCATGTCTTTGGCAGCATCGATGCGGGAAAACCACGGCTTCAGCGGATCCATGCCGCGCGCATTCACGCGCGACTCATCCATGCATGCGCCGTAGTAGTCGCCGATGATCTGGTCGGTGCTGCCCTTGGGCGCGCTCTTGTCCGCAGCCGCCGCTTCCAGAATCTCCTTCAGCCTGTCCTTGGCCGATTCCCCGGCGGCCCAGCGCTTGCTCCAGCGCGTCATCGACGCCGGAATCGGATGATTCGCCCGCCACGTGCCATTGGCGAATTCGTAAAAGTCGTTGCAGGGATCCGCCTTGCGGTCCAGATCGGTGACGTCGATGCCGTGCAGCGAGGCGGATTGCGAGAACGAGGGCTGAGAAAAAAAGAACGAAGAAACGGTTAACAAGAGCACCGAAGTGACTCTGCGCATGAAGGCCTCTTTTTGTTGACGGCCCGCACGGATGTGCGGAGTGCGGCTGCCATTCTAGACGAATTGGTTGCGGAGCGTCAGTCGTCGATGGGCATGAGGGAAAGAAACAACGCAACAAAGCCGGACCAGACGGTCCGGCTTTGTTGCGTTTAGCGGTTTCGGTAAGGGCCGACTTCACTCGGCGAGCTAGGTCCCGGTTCCCGAGAGCGCGACGGTTTGAGGATTGTCCACGCCCGAATACGTGATGGTTACTGACGCGCTGCGGGCACCGGTCGCGGTGGGCTTAAAGACCACGTTGACCGTGCAGCTCTTTCCTGCTCCCAGGCCGGTTCCGCAACTGTTTTGCTGGGAGAAGTCGCCTGGGTCGGCACCGGTAATCGCGACGCTGGAGATGGGAATCGAATGCGAGCCGATATTCGTCAGGGTAACGGGCTGTTTTGCGCTGGTGGTCCCTACTTTGCGAGGAGCAAAGGTCAAGGAGAGGGGCGTTACTCTGAGGGAAGTCTGCAATCCGATCTGGATACCGCTGCTCCCCCAAATGGCGAGATCGAGTTCACCGTCTCGGTTGAAGTCACCGAAAGGCAGGTTGGCAGAGTTATTGGTAGCGAAGGCGGGTGGAGTTGGGGTCTGGAATGTACCGTCACCGTTGCCGAGGTACACCCCGCCTTGGATAGTCGCCACATCGAGCTTGCCGTCGCCGTTGAAATCGCCGACTGCGATCCCTCCGCCACCATTTGCGCTAAGGGTAAATGTGCCGTCGCCGTTGCCCAGCAGCACGCACAAACTACCGATCGCCAGATCGAGCTTGCCATCGCCATTGAGGTCGGCTGCAACAGCCATTTGAGCGCAGTTCTCCGCATAGGGAACGTAAGTTTGGAAGGTCCCGTCGCCGTTGCCGAGGAAAACATCCACCTGGCTCCCGTCAGGTACGGCGACATCAAGTTTGCCATCTCCATTAAAGTCGCCGATAGCGGCATAACCTGGCGCAAGGAAGATACCCTGCTGGGATTTCAGCGTGAACGTGCCATCGCCGTTACCAAGGTAGAAGTAAACCGTGCCGGTGCCCCCGACTTCACTGCCAAAAACCACATCCAGGATGCCGTCGCCGTTCAAGTCAGCGATGGCGAGAGGGCCACCGAAGTCGCCGGTACCAAATCCGGTCTTCTCGGTGAAAACTCCGGCGCCGTTTCCGAGGAATGCAATTCCTTCGGCCGGACCGAAGCCGCCGTTCTTGGTTCCAATCATTACGTCCAACTTGCCGTCGCCGTTGAAATCGCCGACGAAGAGGCCCTGGACGGGAAGGCTGGAAGCGCTGGTGATGGGTGCCGCGAACGTGCCATTGCCCAAGCTCTTGTAGTAAAGGATGCTGCCGGTGGTGCCGTCAGCACTGGTTTGGCCGACCACGAGGTCGGCTTTGTTGGTGCCAGTGAAATCGCCGACGGCGATAGGACCAGCTAGCGGAGACACGCCTGGCTCAGGAGCGAAGGCAACCGAGGTGGCGGATTGCCGGACAGGAAAATACACAACGTTCGATGCGCCCCCTCGCGGCAACGGATTCACCACGGTAATGGAGGCGGTGCCGGCATGGGCGACGTCGGTCGAGAGGATGGTGGCCTGCAGGCTGCTGCTGGAGATGAAAGTAGTGGTTCTCGCGTTACCGTTCCATTTGACCACGGCGCCGGTGACGAAGCCTGTGCCGCTAACGTTGAGGGTAAATCCGGCTGCGCCGGGTGCGGCGGAAGCCGGGACCAATGGTTGATTTACGAGAGGTTTGGCATTGTTTGCAGCGCAAAGGGTTGCGCAGAGAGAGAGCAGAAGTGCGGAAAGACAGATAACCCGTTTCATCGAAGCCTCCAAGGGCGCGGTTGTGCAATTTTTGAGCGGTTAATTGATATCGAGACGGGTGGCCCCAAACACCATCGGTCCGACTGGCCAGGGCCGGGGGGAGGAAACTAAATTAGTCGGGAACACAGCGGGTTGTCAAGATGAAGAAAGTTGCGGTCCTGTCTTAAAAAACGTTTAAGACACGCAGCCTGTGAGGCCGTGTCCTTCCCGATCCTGTCTTCGGGATAGATTCCAGAAAAAGGAAAACCTGAGAACAGAGAAGAGAGAACTTCCTTCCCTAGCCGCCGGCCTTCAACTCCGTCAGGACCTGCTTGGCGATTTCCTTCAGCGTTTCAAACACGCCCGCGCCCTGAAACGCCACCGCTTCGATCACGGTCTCATTCTTCTTGCGCAGTTCCTTGTTGAGCGCTTCCGGCGACAGGATATTTGGCAGGTCCCGCTTGTTGAGTTGCAGCACGTAGGGAATCTTGTTGAAGTCGTAGCCGTGTTCTTTCAGGTTTGACATCAGGTTCTCGAGGGCTTCGACGTTGGCATCCATGCGCTGTTCCTGCGAGTCAGCGACGAAGACGATGCCATCGACGCCGCGCAGAATGAGCTTGCGGCTGGCGTCGTAGAAGACCTGTCCCGGCACGGTATAGAGATGGATTCGGGTTTTGAAGCCGCGTACGGAACCAAGATCAAGCGGCAGGAAATCGAAAAACAGCGTGCGCTCGGTTTCGGTGGCCAGGGAGATCATCTTGCCCTTCTGCTGTTCCGCGGTCTTCTGGTAGATCACTTGCAAGTTCGTGGTCTTGCCGCCTAATCCGGCGCCGTAGTACACGATTTTGCAATTGATTTCGCGGGCTGCGAAGTTGATGAAACTCAAGGCTTTCCTCAAAAAAGCGCGGGCCGCACACCCTTGCGGGCTCTCCCGGCGCAAAATATCCCTCTGGGGGCTTCGGGCTTTTATATCACACGTGACTGATCCAAGGCAGGTTACTCAGGTGACCCCCTGCCCGAGGGTGCTGTCAGGGGAGGGAAGTCGGTGTCAAAATCCCAGGTCTCAAAATCCAGGTCTCAGGTCTTAGGTCTTGGGTCTTAGGCACAAATCTTACACTTAGGTTCCTAGTCGGGGCCTGATCTTTTGTGTTCAAGAGTGTATTCAACCGCAATCGCCTAGGACCTGAGACCTGAGACCTAAGAACTTAAGACCGGCTTCCAGCTACCGCGCCGCTGGCGCAGGATAATATCCGTTCTTCGCGGAAATCTTCAATCCGGGCCGGTGCACCACCACTTCGATCTCGCGGTAGGCTGCCGTGGTCGGCGTCTTTGGACGGGCTGGCGTGTATCCGAGAGTGTACTGGTTGCGCGCCTCGCTCATCGCCTGGGCGTAAATGTCTTCAATCGCGCTGCGCGAAAGCTCGTTGTAGGGATTCCCTCCGCCCGTGGCCGACGTGTATCTCGGCAGAATGTTGCCATAACCCTGGCCCGGCAGGTGCAGGCGCTCGAGCTTGCCATAGACCGGCAGGGCGGCGCTCTCCACTGCCACCGCCTTCACTTCAATCTCATGCGTCAGCAGCAGTTTGAGCACGTCGCTGTAGCTGGCCTTGCTGCCCATTTCCCGGCCATCGCTGATCACGAAAATGATCTTGCGCCGCGTACGGTCGCGTTTGCTCAGGTCGAGCGCCGCCCGCAGAATGGCATCGTTCAGCACGTGCGCCTCTTTCGGTGGCGTATACACCGGCTCCGTGGGACTTCCCATCGGAACTCCATTGATGATGGGCCCGTTCGGCGCCAGGGGCCCGCTCATCACCGGTGGGCCATTGTTGTGTCCCCGTTCCGTCTTCATCTGGTTCAACAGTGCGGTCAACTTCTGTGTCGCTCCCGCAAAGTCGCTGACTTCACTCACCGTGCTGCTGTAGGTATAGAGCGCAACTTCATCGTAGGGAGCAAATGCCCCCACCAGCGCGGGAAATGTCTGATTCACTTTCTGCACCGCGGTATCCGGCATGCCGAGGTCCAGCACGATCGCGACTGAAAGGGCGAACGGATCGGCGGTGAAAAAGCTTAGCTTCTGCTCCGTCCCGTTTTCCTTCACGCTGAAGTCCGTGGACAGAAGTCCGTCGACCATCCGCCCGTTCTGGTCCTTCACTGTGACCGGAACCTGTACGAAGGTGGGGTGGATTGTGTACGTGTAAAGCAGTTCGTCCGAGCTTCGACTCTGTTTCGCCGAACTGCCCGGCGGTACTGTCTTCACCGGCGGCATCGGGGGCGGCGCAGATGTTGCTTCTCCCGGCGCCGCGCTCGGCTCGGTCGCTGCCGGCTTATTAATCGGCTGGTTCGTCCACGGATCTCTCTCAACTGGCTTCTTTTCTTCCGGCCTTGGGATCGGCGGAGGCTCTGGGTTCGCCGAGGGAGGTTGCACCGTCGACGGTGCGTCTGGGATATTCTGTGCCGACTGCGTTTGCGGCGGCTGCCCCTGCCCGCTCTGCGTCTGGCTTCCGGAAGACTGGCCCTCGATTGCCGGAACACTCGCGCACAGGGATGTGGCCAGCGCCACCGCCAGCCAGTTCGCCGCGCTCCACTGTTTCCCGCGTTTCCTGTTACCCGCCGCCGTTTCCATGCTCACAAACACCTTCCGTTCTTTCCACCGACCTCAGGCGCCCACCGGCCACCAACAAACATCCTCTTTTCTTTCGGATGCCTGAACCTGCCCATTTGGTGCATCTAACCTCAAGGACTAGACTAACAAAAACCCTAAGAGGGATTCTTTGCATGCCAAGATTGTTCGCTTTCCAGAGGTTTTCTCCGGCCCTGGTCGGTATTCTATTCTTCCTTGCTGCGATCTCGGCCGCCGCGCCATCGGCCTTGGCCCAGAACCCCCCGTCGTCCAAAACCCCTGAAGCTCAAGCACCAACCGCCCAGAAACCCGCCGACGCCCAGAAACCCGATGACGACCAAGGGCCCGCCGGAACCGTCAAAGTCAGCGTCAACGTCGTTGGACTCTTCTTCAACGTAAAAGACAAGCACGGCGCCCTCATTCCCAGCCTCACCAAAGATAACTTCGAAGTCTTCGAAGACGGCAAGCCGCAGACCATCAAGTATTTCACCGCCGAATCGAACCTCCCGCTCACCCTCGGCATCCTCATCGACTCCTCCGGCAGCCAACTGAGGGTTCTCGACATGGAGAAGCAAGTCGGCGGCGCGTTCCTCCGCCAGATTCTGACTGACAAGGACGAGGCCTACGTGATCGACTTCAACGTCGATGCCGAACTGATACAGGATTTCACCCGCGACGTTCACCGCCTGCAGACCGCCCTCAACAAAGTCAAAATCAACACCGGCTTCACCACTGGCCCACTTCCCGGCGCGGGCGGCGGTCCCGTCCCCAACGCCCCATCGGCGGGCACCGTGCTCTACGATGCTGTCTATCTCTCCGCGCATGACATGCTGGCCAAGGAAGTCGGCCGCAAGGCCATGATCCTGCTCACCGACGGCGAGGACGAAGGCAGCCGGCTCAAAATCAAAGACGCGATCGAAGCCGCGCAGAAAGCCGACGCCATCGTCTACGTCCTGCTTTGCGCTGACCGCGGCTTCTACGGATCTTACGGAATGGGTTACTCGGGTGAGGGCGAAATGCGCAAGCTTACCGAACAAACCGGAGGCCGCGTCATCAACGTCGGCAACAAGTTCGACAAACTGCGCGAGGCCTTCGACCAGATCGCGGCCGAACTCCGCAGCCAGTACAACCTCGGCTACACGTCCACCAACACTTTGCTTGACGGCGGCTATCGCAAGCTGGAAATTAAATCCAAGCAGAACTATAAAATCCAGTCCCGCGCGGGATACTATGCCACTCCGCGCGAACCGCTGCCGCAATAGCGGGAGCTCGTGTGGCGCGGGCGGGGCGTCCGCGTCTGCGTACGCCAGAACAACTCTCACCCCGAACGTAACTGGAATCGGCCAGTAATCGAGTGGGAATTTGCGGGTGTGGAGACTGCTCGTGTGGAGCGGACACTCTTGTCCGCTGCCTTTGACTTTGGTCTTGCTGTCGAAACCTGCCCCCTATCGCACAACCCAAAAACAATTTAGCCTGTATACGCTGGATGAACCGGAGGTTCGCCCATGTCATCCCAAAATCTCTCGCCTTCCCGCCGCTCATTCCTGCAGTTGACCGCCGCCGCAGCAGCTTTCCAAATTGTCACCGAGCCGATACTCGCCGCCGCTGCCCGCACCCGCAGGCCCGCGCCCAAGGATGGAGTCATGATCGACTCCAACGAGAATCCGCTCGGACCCTGCCAATCCGCGCGCGACGCCATTTCCGCCATCATCCCTCAAGGCGGACGCTATCTCGACAATCTCACCGACGACTTGATTCACACGTTTGCCCAGCAAGAGGGCCTCAACCCCGACTATGTCCACGCTTTCCCCGGCTCCAGCCCGCCGCTGCGCTTCGCCGTCATCGCGTTCACTTCGCCGCAGAAAAGCTACGTCACAGCCGATCCCGGTTACGAAGCTGGAGTGCATGCGGCCTCAGTTGCTGGTGCGCGCGTTGTCAACGTTCCTCTCACCAAAACCTACGCGCACGATGTCAAGGCCATGCTCGCCGGCGCCCCCGACGCCGGACTCTTTTACATTTGCAGTCCCAACAACCCCACGGGCACGCTGACGCCGCACTCCGATATCGAATACCTCGTCGAAAACAAATCCAAGGGGTCGATCGTGATGGTCGATGAGGCCTACATTCATTTCACCGGCGCGCCCTCGACGCTCGATCTGGTGAAGGCCGGCAAGGATGTGGTCGTCCTTCGTACCTTCTCGAAAACCTACGGCATGGCCGGCCTGCGCTGCGGATTCGCCGTCGCCCGCCCCGATCTGATGGAAAAAATCATGGACCGCGCGGGCTGGAACTTCATGCCCATCACCGCCCTGGTCGCCGCCTCCGCCAGCCTCAAAGATGCGCGCCTCGTTCCCGAACGCAGGCGCATCAACGCCACCATCCGCCAGGAGACTTTTCAGTGGCTCGACCGCAACGCTTACTCTTACATCCCGTCTGAGTCGAATTGCTTTCTGCTCGATACCAAACGTCCCGGCAAGCAGGTGATCGACGCCATGGCCCAGCAAAATGTTTTCATCGGCCGCATTTGGCCGGTGATGCCCACCCACGTTCGCATCACGGTTGGCACGCATGAAGAAATGGAGCAGTTCCAGGCAGCGTTTCAGAAAGTAATGCGCGGGACGACAGCCTTCTCGTTGCAGCCTGGAAGGAGCGGAGAAATCCCGACGCCACGCTTTCTGCCGACCTGAATCAAGGTGAAACCAGCTTAGCGGAGCCGATCGCCCTACTGTGAAACTGCAAACTGCTGGTTCTCCTTGCATTCTGCTTGCTTTGGCGCGAAAATTGGGTAGTGGTGCAGTTTGAATTTAAGGGCCGCAAGGCTTGGCTTCTGACGTGCATCCAGGTTGACCGGAATACTTGTGAGGCCGCACCACGTCGGGAAGGCCACTTCGTTTGATGATTTCCGGCAAACGGCTTTTCCGCAAGATCGTTTCCCAAATTCGGATGGGTGGAACGAGAGTTACATCTTCCATTTCCTTGGAGTAGCGATTGGGCGGGAACGCTGCTATCAGCCTCTTGTCAGGACGGAGGCGTTTTACCGCTCCTAGAGCTGGAGTCAGGTCAGAATCTCCGGTGACAATAATCGCGGTATCGTATCTATCTTCCAATGCATCGCAAATCATCGCGGTAGCGATGTTCACGTCCGTTTTCTTTTCTTGTGGGTGATAAGCCGGATGCCCGCAATGGTCGCATTCGTTACGATTAGGCTCAAAGCGACCGAAAATGATTTCAATTTTCGGATTCACTCGCAGGGCATCGAGGAACGCGTTTTGTCTCTCTTGCTTGGGTTTGCTGCCAGTTATCGAGGCGGTGAAGTACTTTACAGCTACCAATTCCTGTCGATTTGTGAGCATGAGGGTGGACATTTTTTCCAAATCCAGCCACATGTACCGATACCAGGACGGGTCTGGGCAGTCCATTTTTCCTCGTTTTTTCGCCTCTTGTCGTATACCGAAATACAGGTTGAATCCGTCTATATATGTGATTACACGGTACTTCGGCAACTCCGCAATTGCACTTGACAGTTTTTCTCGAAATGATAAACTCATAGTGTACCTACAACTCCAATGTGACGAACATTGGATCTGACGACCGCCTTCACGGGTGGTCGTTTCGCTTTACAGCAGATTTAGCAATTCTTCGATTTCCCACACATGATCCGTTAGGCCCGCCTCCATTGCTGGCGTAACTCTTAGCGTTTTGTGTACTCGACAGTAATTGTAGTGCATGAAATAAAGTGCAACCATGTGTCCGTGGTTCTCTAGTTTCTTGCTGAAGGCGTTTGTTAGCCGCGTAAATCGCCGCATTCCCATCCGCATGGATAGATTGCTGCGCTCCACGAACGATGTGGAGATGTGATCAGGATTAGGACTCCCGGCAAGCACTCCAGTGCGGCAACCGATGCAAGTTGCAGGGCTGTAGCGCGATTCGGGATTCTCGCTCGAAACCCCGTAAATCTTGACCAGCATCGCATAGTCAATCTCAGACCCGAAAGCATCTTCGACCGCATCCGCGTACACACGATGGCCGTCCGTGGTTAACTGAATGCGGGTGCTGATTCGCGAAGCAACATCCTCCATGAAGGCTTTCGCGGTATCCGATCCCCTGTCTCCAATGGTGTAAGAGATGACCAGCTTAGTGTCTGCATCAATCGCCTTCCACGTCCACACGCTGCCCAGACCGCTTTTAACCTGCTCTAGCGTGAGGTTTTTGTCTTTGCCGTACACGAAGCTCCAAATCTCGTCAGCCTGCACCCGGCGCACGCGGAGATTGCGGACGTGGGCATTGTGGTAGGCGGCGCACGCGCAGCCAATCGCTTTTAGCAAGTTCAAGACGGTGTGCTTGGCGACTCCGGTCATGCGACAGGTAGCGTTAACGGAACTACCCTCGATTAGCGCTGCGATTACTGCGGTGCGCTTGTCAGTGGCTAGCCGATTCATGTAAGCCATTGTGCTACAAAGGCATTTTAATAGTCAAGGAAATAGTAAAATATTTGCTTGATTATTTTAATGAAACCTTATATGGTTATCTACATGGACCCCTCGATATTCAGTGAGAACATGACGGGCAAGCTGGTTCCCGTGCCGAATGGACCGCCAGATGTCAAATTCGCTTTTGTGCCCAACCCGCTCCCGCCATCTTGGGAGTGGCCCGGCGATCTCTGGCCGTTGCTTATGGATGCAAGGCGGTCCCTTTCTAGCCTGGATGGGACTGGAAAGCATTTGCCCAACCCAGAAATTTTGCTACAACCGTTGCAAAATCGTGAAGCACAGTTATCTTCCCAATTGGAGGGAACATTTACAGACCCACAAAAGCAAATTCTTTTTCAGGCGGACCCGAGCTACCCAACGTCCGCGACTGATCCGAACAATGCATTTCGCGAAGTGTTCAATTACCGAATGGCCCTGAGACTTCGGATGGACACACAGCGTCCACTTCCATTGTCATTGCGATTAATCCGGCAACTGCACGAAATATTGATGCGTGGAGTGAGAGGTTCAGAGCTACAGCCGGGAGAGTTTAGAACCATCCAGAATCAGATTTCATATCCTGCGCGTTTCGTTCCGCCTCCTCCCGATCATATTGCACCAGCGCTGGACGCTTTTGAAAAGTACCTGCACTCAGACAATTACGCGGCGTACGATCCCCTAGTCAAAGCGTTTCTGACACACTATCAGTTTGAGACCATACATCCTTTCCGGGATGGGAATGGACGTGTCGGCAGGTTGTTGCTCTCTTGGGTTATAGCAGAATGGTGTGACCTTTCTAGTCAATGGCTATATATGAGCGCCTTTTTTGAAAGACGGAGAAAAGAGTACATGGATTTGATGCTGAACGTCAGCACCCATGGGGGATGGGAGGCGTGGATACGTTTTTGCTTAGAGGGTGTGGTAGCGCAGGCCGTAGACGCAGAGCGGCGTTGCGACAAGCTTCTTGCTCTGCATAAAGATTTTCACAATCGTCTAAAGGTTGGGAGTGTGCGACTCTCGAAATTAGTAGACCATTTATTTTCGAGTCCGGTTATCAGTGTGAATCAATACAAGAAACTGTTCAGCGTGACGTATCCGACTGCGCGATCTGACCTGAAAAAACTGGAGGCGGCTGGAATTGTTCAGCAGCTTGAGCACATGGATGAAATTACGTACTACTGCCAAACAATTTATGGGATCACATTTGAGGATGTAGTCCTCTAATGACCTTCGGTAGCTTCTCTTACGACTCGCAGAGCGTTCTGGCTTTCGTCCAGATAGGAAAGCTCTGACCACGGCACGCCTCGGGTAAGAACGATGACACCTGAAACCGTCCTGACATCGACGGTTTTCTTTTTGGCATCTACAACGGCCACAACGTACCTGATAAGCCCCTTCCCTGTGACAAAAACAGGATCATTGACTTTGGGAATATACTTCTCAGACTTTGCCATGCCCACAGTTTCCCACAGGCCCGAGCCGGACTCAAGCCCTGTGGATTTCAAACTGCACCACTACCGAAAATTGGACTGTTGGCGTTTAAGCAGAGGTGGAAGATGCAGTTGAAGGGCCCGTTCAAGCTAACCGGCCAGAATCTATATTTCGTTCCCTCAAAGCCGGGCGTGTATCTGTTGGGGAATCAGGAAGGTCACGTCGTTTATGTTGGAAAATCGGAGCGCGACCTTGCTGATCGACTAAAGGAACACCTAAAAACGCCAGGTGTCAGCGCAACCCAGTTCTGGTACTGGGATACTTGGAACTCCCAAGAGGCAGCCGAGCTATCGGACACCCTTACTAAGAAGTATGTACCTTCTGGCAATACCGTAGCGCATTGACAAGTGCAGGAACTATCGGTAGTACTCATGTCCGGCGCGCTAGGCGGCCTGCTCAATGCCTATCTGCAGGACGGAGGGTTCAAACTACCGGGATTCCAAGTACTGACAGATGGACAAAGGATTTTCCGACCCGGTTTTCTAGGTAATGTCCTTGTCGGCCTTGCTGCAGCCGTCGTCATGTAGGGGCTTTATGGAGCCCCAGCCCCGCCTTCAACCGTCCATTGGCAATGGGCAGGCCATGTAGCCGCTTCCGTCCTCGCCGGGGTCGGAGGCAGCCGGGTTCTGACAGACCAGATAGACAAGAAACTCATCTCCAGCCCGCCAGCTTCTTAACGAGATTCGAAACACCTGCGTGTTCTTCCAACTAGCTCGCGTGAGTCCTCTTCGCCGCCGGCGGTTCCCGCAACAGAAATCGCCCGCATCGTGACGTGATGGCTCCCACCGGGCGACCTCAAAACTTGAACTGCACGTCGAGTTGCATGCGGCGCGGAGGCAGCGCGGCGACGGGCTTTCCGAATAGTTGAGAAGAGATTGTCCCGATGTAGGTGAGATAGTTGGGGTGGTTGAGAACGTTGAAGGAATTCAGCGAGACGGAGAGGACCTTCGTCTCCTTCTTTTTCTTCGAGAGCGGGAAATCGTGGGAAAGGTTGAGGTCGAGACCAACCGTGCCGGGGCCGTGCATGGTGTTTCGTCCGACTCCCGGGGGGCGAGTGTTGATGATGCCGTCGTGATTGTCGTCAGCGCCGGTGATAATGTTTACCGGCTTGCCCGAGTAAAGCGAGAGAGCGGCGCCGAAGGTGAAGAAGCGCGTCGGCTGGCTGGAGGCCAGCAGGTCGAACTTGTGCAGGCGGTCGTTGTCGGAGCGTCCCCAGTCGGCGGAGGGGTTGTAGCTGTTGGCGGGAAAGAAAGTGATGCCGCTGGTGTTGTTGTAAGTACGGCTGAGCGTGTATTGAACTTGCCCCGCGAAATACTTGCTCGGTTTGCCACGAAATGTTAGTTCCAGCGCGTTACCTTTGAGGTATCCCTCGGACTGAATCTGGCGGACCTGGCCCAGGGCTGGGTTCGGTCGAAGGATGCTTCCTCCGACGGGCGCGTTGGCGTCGATGGAGCGGAAAGAATCGATGGCGCGATTGCCGATGTAGACGGCGCTGGCTGTGCTTTTGGCGGTGACCTGCCGCTCGACTCCGATGCTGTACTGCAGGGCGTAGGGAATGCGGGCGTGCGGGTCGAGCGTGACCACGCTGGTGGGCGTGGCGGATAGTTCACTCGGAAGCACTGGGTAGCTGGGCGATTCTACGATGAAGCGCAGTAGGTTCACGCCGTTGAAGTGGAGCAAGTCGCCAATGGGAGTGGGGCCGCTGCGATCGTAAAAGATTCCAGCGCCACCGCGGATGACGGTTTTGCCGCCGGCGATGGGGGCATAGGCGAAGCCGAGGCGCGGGGCGAAGTTGTAGGGAACATCGTGAAAGTAGTTCTGGAAGTAGTATCGGACCCCAAGATAGAGAGAGAAATTCGGTTTCAGGCGAATGTTGTCTTCGAAAAATCCGTGAATTGTTTTTTCGAGGAAAACAACGTGTCCCTGGCCGCTTTGCAAAACGTAAGTGCTGGCAACGGGATTGCACGTGGCGGGTGGAGGGGGTTGAGGAGTGCTGCAGGCGAAGGTGTAGGTGCCTTGGCGGTTGGTGAAGTCGTCGAGTCCGCGGCGGCTGATGTCCGGGATGTCAATGCCGAAGCTGAGTTGATGTTTCCCATTGGCGTAGGTGGCGAAGTCGGTGCCGTCGAAGTGATATTCGGTGCGGCGGGAATCAGCCTGCGCGCCGCCCGCGGTGAAGAGTCCTGACACGGCGAGTTGAGGGTCCGCACTGATACTGCTGGTCAAATTGTCGTAGTGTCCGACGAGAAACCTCAGCTGATTCAGCCAATGCGGCGAGAACTGGTGCAGATGGCTGACGTTGATTTCGTGCTCGAGAAAATGGTTGTTGGTTCCGGCGCTGGGCAGGGTGGTGCCGCCAACGTTCTGATTTTCGATGGAGCGGTGCTCGTAAGAGTAGCCGATCCAGAACTGGTCGCCGTTGGAAAAATCGTGGAAGATGCGTCCCGAGCCGAAGAAGTGATGTGTGGGATTAGGGACGGTTTGGGCGATGGGGCCGAAGCCGAAAGACCTGGCGAGAGACTCGGCGTTGGAGATGGCGAGCGGGTCGACGACTGCCTGCTGGTCGTTGAGGTCTTCGTCGAGCGCCAGCAAGAAGCTGGTGCGCTTGCTGTGGCCAAGCGGTCCGGTGACTGAGCCTTCGAAATATTCGCGGCGCTCGGGAGGCTTCCCCAAAGTAGCGAAGGCGTTGGTGGCGTCAAAGATCGAGTCGCGAAACATGAAGTTGAGCGAGCCATGGTAGGTCGGCGATCCGCCCTTGGTAATGATTTCCAGCCGGGCGCGCCCCGGGCGCGAGAAACGCGCAGAGTACGGGTTGTTGTTGATCTTCACTTCCTGGATGGCCGAGGGGGTGACGCCGGGTCCGTTGGCTTCGATGCCGTTCACGACCAGCGTGACCCCGTTGGTTCCGGTGGAGTTGTCGTCGAGGAAGCGGGACATGGTCGTGATGTAGTCCTGGTCGAAAACGGGGACGCGGTCCAGGGCGTTGCGGTCGATCGTGTTCGTGTTCTGATTTTCGGAACTCTGGGAACTGACGGGGGGTGCGGAATCTCCGGTGGCGACGGAGACGGTTTCGTTGGGAACCGCGATCTGCAAGACCACGCGAATAGGAGCCTGACGTTTGGGGGTGAGGCTTGTGTTGATCCGGGCGTCGCGGAAACCCTCAGCGTGAAAGTCGAGAGTGTAGTTGCCAGGCGCGAGGTTGTCGAAGCGAAAGAAGCCGGAATTGTCCGTGGTCACTTGAGCGATCGGCTTGCCGTCGGAGGCGAGCAGCGAGACCTGTGCCTTGGCGATAGCCGCTCCCGAGGGATCGAGGAGTGCTCCGGTAATGGTGCGGGAAGACGGAGAGAGAGTCTGGTCGTCGGCGAGACTCGCCGCTTCGGCACTGGCGGGCCCATCGAGACCCTGGGCAAAGAGTAAGGCTGGGGACGAGAAGCCCACCGTCACGACCAGCATCCAAAAAATGTGAGATCTCACTCAATCGCCTTGGAAAGAAAATAATGACCGCCGAGGGTCTTGCCGATTCAGCCGCGCAGGCAAGTAACATCATTATCACAACAACATGAAACATTCCTGAAAGGCAGGAAAGTCCGTCTGGCGGTTCGCTGCCCAGCGAGAAGTGGCAGGAGGTCTCTCTTTTGCCCGACAAATAGAAAAGCCACGTTCTTTCAAGAACGTGGCTTCACGGGCGATCCGAAAGTATTGCCCGGCCTTACTTTAGCGTCAGCAAGAATCCACGCGACTGGCCGTTGTGCGTGCCCGTGCCGACGATCTGCCCGGCGTTGTTGATGCCAAAGGCCCCCTGCAACACCCACCCTGATCCCGCCGGTATCAGTTTGTTGAGATCCTTCATCTTCCCACCGCTGTACACGAACGCGTGGTAGGTCCCTTGGAAATCCGACTGGCCGACAACCACGCCTGAGTCGTTGATCCCAAATCCCCAGCTGGTAAACAGCGGCCCAACCAGCGTACCCAGGTCCGTCACCTTGCTGCCGCTCTGCAGAAACGCATGCGCTTCGAAATTGTTTTTGGTGTACGCGATGCCGGTAGTCTGCCCCTTGTTATTGATGGCATACCCTTGGCTCCACTGGCCGCCCAGCGTCCCCAGGGGAGTCATCTTTCCGTTGCTCCAAACAAAACCGCGGAAGTTTCCCTTCGCGTCGTAAGACGTCCCAACCACTACACCGGATTTATTCACGCCCTGCGCGCTGTTCCACCACGAACTGCCGTTCGGCGATCCCAGAGTCCCCAGATCGGTCATCTGCCCGGCGCTGTACAGAAACGGATGATTGCTGCCATCCGCCGTAACCGCGGAGCCCACCACCTGCCCAGCGTCGTTGATCCCATACGCCACCGCTGAGCCGCCCCCGAGGTCGCCGATATCCGTGAGCGCTCCATTGATAGTCGTAAACGCGTGATAAGTCCCGTCGGCTCTGGTGGAATATCCCGCCACTTGCGCGGACGCGTTGATCCCATTGCCGATGCCACTGGTGCCGCCCAGCGTGCCCAGGCTCGTCATCTGGCCCGCGCTGTAGAGGGAGACAGCGCTGGTGTTGTTCCTGTCGCTGCCGACTGCCCCAGCGACCTCACCGGTCGCGTTGACCGCGCGGGCCACGCTGTAATTGTCGCCGGAGACTGTCCCCAGGTCTGTAACCGTGTAGGTTTGCGCGGCGCACAACGACGACACCGCCGTCAGAAGAAGAACGAAAACAAATCGCGAGAGACTGGCGCACAGACTCATAACCGCTCCTTGTGCAGGGGAAGCTGAATTGTGGGAAGTTCGACCCGCCCAATCCTTCCACGTCTCCACTGCGCAGTTGTCAAAGGATTGTCAAATCGAGTATCCCTCCTGCCAGAGCCCCAGCAGCACCTCCCTCCGCCCGGTTGCAAGATTCTGCACATTGACGCGCCCATTTTCCTGACCTATAGTTGCAGGGCTTCACGCGACTTCTCGACGGTCTTCGTCTGCGCATCTCGATTCGTTACATGTCCCGTGGTGGAGCGTTGCTGTTGCGAGTCGCGTTCAGTTCCAGTCACTACCAGATGAACCCAGGAGATAATTCCAGAATGAAACACTTTGCCGATCGACTACTTATCATTGCCACTGCGTTGGTGACGGGACTGTTATTCGTCACCGTGACCGTCTCGGGCGTGACCGCCCAGACCCAGCCCTTCAGTACAGCTCCCGTGCGAAGTCCGCAAGCCGCGGCGCCTTCCGGGGAGATAATCCCACTGTTTACTCTCGGATCAAACGTCAACGTAACCAACAAGGCCGGCGCACAGAGCGAGACCAGCGTGGCGGTCGACCCTACCAACACAATGCACGTTCTCGAAAGTGTGAACGACCTCACTAATACGGCTGCGGTATATGAGTCTTTCGACGGCGGCGCAACCTGGGCCAACAGCAACCTCACCACCAACGGGGCTTTCTGCTACGACACCTGGCTCGCTTTCAGCGCCAACGGCGACGCGTTCACCTCGTTCGAATGTTCCGATCAGCGTATCGCCTACAAGTTAGCGGGTACGTCGACTTGGGTTGCGACCAAGCTTACCGGTGCAGGCGGCTTTCCTGACCGCGACATGGTGACCATCGACAATTCGTCCACCAGTCCTTACTTCGGCAGCGTCTATATCGGCTACGACGACAATGGAGCCAACAACACACCTTACGTCATGTATTCACGCGATGGCAAAACCGGTTGGACGCGGAGTACTGCCATCCCTCACGGAAATCCGACGATCGGGGTGAACGTTTCCACCGGACCGGATGGCTCGGTGTATGCGTGCTGGGAAGATTACAGCGGCAAGAAGCTCTGGTGTTCCAAGTCCAGCAACGGCGGAGCCACCTTTGGCGCCGGCGTGCTGGTCACCACGTATCGCATGAACACCACGGGTTTCTTCGTCTTCATCCCGCCGCAGAACAGTCGCGGCATCCTCCCCTACCCCATGACGGCGGTGTCCCCTGCCGGCAGCACTCATGCCGGGCGTCTGTACGTGTCTTACACGGATGTGGATACGGTGAAGACCAACACCAACATCTACGTCCGATTCTCCGATGATGGCGGCGCGACGTGGTCGGCAGAAACCAAAGTCAACGATGACACGGTGAACGCCTATCACTTCCATCATCAAATTGCGGTCGCTCCAAATGGTCATGTCGGGGTTTGTTTCTACGACACGCGTCGGGACTCGACCTCGAAGAAGACTGACCGCTTCTTGAGCATTTCACTCAACGGCGGGGTGAACTGGAGCAAGAATCTGAGGATCACTACGGCTCAGTCGAACGAGACCGTTTCCGGATTTGATCCGAACCAATACGGTGACTACCAGGGAATCGCAGTCGACCTGGCCGGCACTTTCCGCTTTTCCTGGACGGATTCTCGCCCGGGCACAAAGAACGAAGACATGTTTGGTGACTTCGTGACACCCTAAGGCTGACGATTAAGGAGAACGTTGCCGCACTCGCAGTGTCTGGGTGCAGCGAATTGCTCTGCCCGCTGCTGACTTCGGTCGGCGGCGGGCATTTTTGTCCGCTCAAGAGTCGCGTGCCGCCTCACTCCACCGCGTCGTTCCACTCAACCGTCCGCCGTTCCCGGCTGCTCTTGTGCGCCAGCATCACCGCTCGCATGGTCCGCAGAGCCTGCTCTGGCGTAACCTCCAGCGGCGACTTCTTCTCGATCGCATCCCGCACATTCGCATAAAATCCGCGATAATCCCCGCGATCCGTCTTCACCTTCACACTTGCCTCGCCCACCAGGCTCAGCGTGCCCCACCACGGTTCCCCTTCGACTCCCCAATCCGCGCCCCAATCGGTTCCGTCCGGACACTTCTCCCCGCGCAGCCGTTCTTCCTGCGGATCCATTCCATACTTCACAAAAGATCCTTTTGTCCCATGAATCAGAAAATGTGGACCCGGCGCAAACGCAATGATCCGCGCCCGCCCCATCGCCCGCAGGGTGGGATACTCCAGGCAAACGTCAAACGAATCATCCACCAGCGACGTCTCCCGCTGACAGAACGCCGACGCCGTAATCGCCCGCGGCTCCCCAAACAACACCAGCGCCTGATCAATCACGTGCGGCCCCAAGTCAAACAGCACCCCAGCTCCGGGCTGGTCCGCGCGCTCCCGCCATGCATTCGCTTTCGGCTCCAGCCGAAACCGGTCATATCGACACTCATACTCCACCACCGTTCCCATCCGGCCCGACCCAACAATCTTTTTCACCGTCCCAAAATCCCCATCCCATCGCCGGTCTTGATACACCGTGATCAACCGTCCGCGCTCTGCCGCCAGCCGCACCAGTTCCTCGGATTCCCGCAACGTGGGCGCAAACGGCTTGTCCACCACCACATCCCGCCCCGCCAACAAGCACGCCCGCGCCAGCTCAAAGTGCGAATCATTCGGCGTCGCGATTACGCAGAGCTGGATTTTTTCATCCGCCAGCAACTCCTCCAGCGTCCGCGCCACGCGCACGTCAGGATATTTGTCCCGCGCCCGCGTCCCTCTGCGCTCCAGAATGCAGGCGAGCTCCATCCCCGGCACACCCCGGATTACCGGCGCATGAAACGCCTGTCCTGCCAGCCCAAATCCGATCAGTCCCACTCGCACCATTGCCGACTCCTTTGTCTTCGCTCTGTCCTCTACTACTCCCCTGTCTCCGATTTACAGTCTTCTGCCGATACGCTGCCGCTCCTGCCCGCACTATAAAAGAGAAGGATTGTTGATCCTGCAAGGGTTGGTTTGCTTGTCCGTGCCATCAGCCACTTTGGGGAGGCAGAACATGAAACTCGAACCTTTCCTCAAAATTTCGTTGCTGCTGATCGTTGTCTGGGCTGGCGGTTTTCTGGTGTTCCAAGTAGCTAGCGTTATGATTCACATGCTGTTGGTGTTGGCCGTCATTTTCTACGTGGGGCACCTGGTAAGGAACACGAGCACAACCTGATTCAAGTGACGATTTTACGAAGGTGATACGCCCCCAACCCACCCGGCTAACCGGCCGGGGACGTTGGGGGCGCCGTCCCTCATCCCTTTCGATCCTTCAGCCGCCGCACAAACTTCAGCCCCGACCACACCTCTGTCACCGCGCATACCTTCACATCCACCAGCCCCGCGGCCAGCCCGATCTCGCGCACCACATTTTCATCCACGTCCGCCGCCACGCCCGAACTCTTCTTGGGCCAGCTCACCCACAACATCCCTGCCGGAGCCAGCAGCTTTCTCATCCGCGAGAACTGCTCTGTTATCTCCACGCGAGACTTGGTAAACATCATCACGAAATCCAGCGCGTCCCCTTGCTTCACTAGGTTGCACTCCGCCAACGCCTCGCGCAATTCCGCGCGCACCTCCGCCGGAGCATTCGCCAACTGCACGCGAAACCCAGCCTTGATCCCCAATTTTTTCGGAAGTGGTGTCCCGGAATATCCCGGCATTTTGTTTGCCTGCGTGAAAGGATGGACGTATTTGACTCAAGCTAGAAGCTAGGAGCTAGAAGCTACACTACTGCACTGGCGCGTAATACCCCCGCCGCGCTCTCACCCGGAAGTTCTTCCGGTCGCTGGCGACGATCTCGATCGTGCGGAAGTGTCCGTCCGCCTTGAAATCCGCCGGTTTATAGGAGACCGCATATTGGCTGCGCAACTCATCCTGAATCTCGGCAAACGCGTTCGACACATCGCGAATCTGGAACGGAAAAAAAGCCCGCCCTCCGGTCGCATCCGCAATCCGCTCCAGCGTCTTGTCGCCCATTCCCTTGGTGCCGCTCACGTTCGTACTGATCGCGTACACAATCGCTTCCGCCCGCTGCGCCATTTCAATCGCTTCCTCGCGGGTCACATGGCTTTGATTGTCGTCTCCGTCGCTCAGTAGAACAATGGCCCGACGCGTCGGCCCGTTCGACGCTTTCTTCATCAACCTTTCCCGGCAAGCATAGTAAAGCGCATCGAACAGCGCCGTTCCCCCTCCCGGACGCAATTGGTGCACGCCGTGCGCCAACTTTTCCGTGTCGTCGGTGAACTCCTGGGTCACTTCCGGCGTCGCGTCGAACCCCACCACAAACGCCTGGTCATAGCGTACGCGCACCGTCTGGTTCAAAAACTCAATCGCCGACTCTTGCTCGAACTTGAACCGGTCCCGTACCGAACTGCTGGCATCGATCAACAAACCTACATGCAGCGGCAAATTCGTCTCCGCGTGAAAGCTCCGGATCTCCGCCGCGGGCTTGCTGTCATCCACAAAGCGGAAGTCCGCTTGCTTCAGATCCGTCACTCGCTTCCCGTGCTTGTCCGTCACCGTGAACACCACATTCACTTCGTTGGTGCCCACGCGGATGCGGGGGATATCTCCCCTGTCGGCTTCCTGCTCTGCGGATTTCTGCTCTGCAGAATTCTGCGCTGGTGGCGCCGTTCCAGCCTGCGCGGTTCCTAGTGCGCGCGCTCCGGCCACCAAAAGCATGACCGCCGCCCATCGCGCCACGCGATTGTTCGTGAAGATGTGCTTGGTGAGAATATCCCTCATTCAGCTGTTCATTATATCCGCAACCCGTCGATCAAGCTTCGCGCTCTCCCCCAACCCGGCGGTCCGAAGAGATGTACCCTGTGACCCTCTGCGACCCCTGTGTCAAAGGCCTTTGACTTTCCAGCCGCTCCGAAAGAATCTCTACTCCTCCACCCTCCTCAGAAACTCCCGCAACTCCTCTGGCAACTCACTCTTCAAAGCCACCATCTCCCCAGACCGCGGATGACGGAACTCCAACTCCGCCGCATGCAAGAAATTCCGCCCCAACCCAATCACCGCGTTTTTCCCCCGAGCCTGCTTCGGGGCCCCATACATCGTATCCCCCACCACCGGATGCCCCATTGCCGCCACATGCACCCGAATCTGGTGCGTCCGCCCCGTGTCGATTTTTACATCGAGCAGAGTAAACTTCCCATACTTCGTATCCAGACGCCGCACCACCCGATAATGCGTCACCGCCGCACGACCGCCCTCGCCGCGCGTGGTCATCCGCGTGCGTCGCACCCGGTCGCGGCTGATGCTCTGCGCCAGCGTCCCCGAATCTTTTTTCAGCCAACCATGTACCAGCGCCACATATTTCTTCTTCACTTCGCGTGCCGCAAACTGAGCGCTCAACTTGCGATGCGCGTCGTCGTTTTTGGCCACTAGAATAAGACCGCTGGTCTCTTTATCCAGACGATGCACAATCCCCGGCCGCAACGCCCCGCCCGAGCCGGACAAACTTCCCAGATGATGCAGCAGGGCATTCACCAGCGTCCCGCGATTGCGTGCATTGTCGCTCGCCCCCGCCCCAGCGTGCACCATCATCCCCGCAGGTTTGTCGATCACCGCGAGATCGTCGTCCTCATAAACAATCTCGAGCGGAATCTCCTCGGCGACAGCCTTGAGCGGAGCGCGCTGCGCCTCGCCCAACACGCTGATCCGCTCCCCGCCCCGCAGCTTCAGCGAAGCTTTCGCTGCAGCATCGTTCACTAACACCTTGCCTTCGGCGATCATCTCCTGCACCCGCGCGCGGCTTACGGACTCAAGCCGCGCAGCAAGAAACTGATCTAGCCGCTTGCCTCCATCTTCAGCCGCGACGGAAATATGGATGGGAAACGCTTCCGGCATTCGCTGCGAAGGATACTACAAGCTATCTAATGAAATGGTTCGGCCCGAGTAATCTCGCACCAGCAGTAAGGCCAGGGGCCAGACCACATTCGCTCTATAATTAAAAATCACTCCCACATGAGGTGTAGGCATGTTTCCCATCGAACTTGAGCGGGATGCCTTCAGGGCCAACAACGGCGAATTCGGGTGGACTCGTGCCCAGATTCCCGGGGTTGTGGACCTCCTGCGCTCTCAAGGGATCGGGATTCTCGGCGGGGAATTATGGTGGGTGCGCGATGGACTCACGGATTGGGTGGGCCTCATCCCCCAGCGCCATGGCTCACCGGGCGTATACGTGTGGGAGACCAAACGCGAAGCCGGCGAACTCTGGCCAAACTTTATCGAACGCGGCGCTTCCGACGCGCTGGTCGCCGTGAAGCGATGGCCAAAGCCAGATGACCTGCCGCCTGATCTATCTGGCCGGATTCTGTACAACCTCACATGGGTTTCCGAAGCGGAGTTTGAGAAACTCACTACCAAATCGTCTAACGGTGAATGACGCCGGGTCGTCCCGCAGGCATCCCAGAAAACCGCGCCATTGGGGCGCTTGACTTCCTTCGGCAGCAGGGATGAAAATCCGTTTATAACCCCTGCGAGTAGGGGAGCGAACAGGATGACCATTACACTGTGCGCTACCCGTTTACCCAAGCGCCCTGTCTAAATGTGGGACCACCAAAAGAGGGCTCCTTTGTGCATGTTCGTCATAGTCGCATAGCGAGCACAACACGCTTGATCCTGGTGATCGCCTCACTCGTAGTGCCGATCACCTTCACTGGGTGTGGATCTGGAAGTGGGCAGGCCGCTACGGCGCCTGCGGCGCTGCCACCTGCCATACCCGCGGCTGAACCGGTGCTGCTTTACAACGGAACCGGCGCTTCGCCCTCAGATGTCGCCGCGGTCGAAGCGGTTCTGGGCACTTTGGGCCTCGGCTATGCCACCGCGGACTCCAGTCAACTGAATGCGATGAGCGGACCACAGCTGGGAGGATACAAGCTGATAATCGTCCCCGGCGGGAACTCGATCACGATCGGTGAGAGTCTCACCGCAAACACCGCGTCGACGATCCGAGGTGCGGTGACACAGTACGGCGTGCATTACCTGGGAATTTGTGCCGGCGCTTTCTTCGGGGGATATTCCATTTACAACGGAGTAGATCTGACTGCGGGCGTGTCGTTCAACTTTTACGCCGCTGAATCCCAGGGGATTCATCTGGAGCCGGTCGAAATCTCCTTGCCAGGTAGCGGTCCGCTGGATATGTACTGGCAGGACGGTCCGCAGCTTTCCGGATGGGGGTCGGTTGTCGCCAAATTCCCCGATGGCACGCCAGCGATCGTCGAAGGCCAATCCGGCGCCGGGTTCGTAATCTTCACCGGAGTCCACCCGGAGGCCCCGGAGAGCTGGCGAGGATCAATGGTCTTCACAACCCCGGTCTCGGTAGATCTGGCCTATGCGGGTACTGTGATCCAAGCCGCCCTGAGTGGAACACCGCTGCCCCACTTCTAGAGCTGTTGGTTACCGCGTAGCTCCCACGGTTTGTGCCGGCACAGGCTTCGCTCCCGGCCTTAACCACCAGATCAGCCCGCCCGCCACGACCAGGCCAATCGCAATCAACTGCGTCCCCGTCATCGCCCCGCCAAACACCGACCCGCGCCCCGGATCGTCCCGAAGATATTCCAGGAAGAACCGCGCCACCCTCGCCCAGCACGCTGATCCGCTCCCCCCGCGCAGCTTGAGCGAAGGCTTGGCAAGGCCATCGTTCACCAGCACTCTGCCTTCGGCGATCATTTCCTGCACGCGGGCGCTGCTCACGGATTCAAGCCACGCAGCCAGAAACTGATCCAGCCGCCGGCCGGAATCTTCACTCAGAACCCGGACGGTTTGTGGAGATTGTTCGGGCACGTGCTTAGGTTGCTGACGCTGGGAACATCTTCAGTTGGAAGCGACGCACGGCGCGTCCTTCGGCTTCTTCTGCAACGAGGCGTACTCCGGGCCAAGCTTCGCAATCTTCTGGCGGACTCGGTCATCGTCGAAGCTGCCATCATAGACGACCTTGCCCTTGGCATCGATGAGCAGCGTTCGCGGAATTCCCGATGAACCGATCAGCTCTTCCATCTCTCCGTCGTCATGGAAAGCGGGCCAGGCGTAGTTCTTCCTTGCCAGAAAATCGACGGCCTTTTTCGCATCCTCATCCCGGTCCACCGACAATAAAACCAGCCCCTTGTCGCGCGCTTCCTTGTAGATTTCAGCAAGCTTTGGCAACGCCGCCAAGCAGGGTCCGCACCACGTCGCCCAGATGTCAATCAGCACCGGTTCGCCGCGGAAGGAGTCCAGAGCGACCAACTTCCCATCCGCAGACTTGAACTTCAAAGCTGGCGCCGGCTCGCCGGTCAGGTTGTTGCCCCCGATAAAAGTCATGGGGTCGGCAAATTCTTCGATTAATTTGGCGTCCGCCGGCGGAACAAAGGAGAAAAGGCTATCACGAACCGGGCCGTCAAGGCTGACGTCCGTGAAGATCGTGGTGACGTCCTCTTGAATCGGAACGCTTGCGCCACCAGACACCATCGCGTACGTCTGGATATGCTCGACAACCTTCAGAATTGTCTGGTGATCCTTTACGATCCAGAATGTTTTGTCGAATGCGTCGGAAGACGATGCGCGCTTCCGATCTGCGTTGAGAACGTGAACAACATTGCAACGGACCTTTCGGCCGTTGATCTTCAAATTTGTATCCGGTAGCCGGTCAGCCGATTTGAATGATTTCACCTCATCGCTCAACCGCCTCCTCAGCCACTCCGCCTGCGACATCGCCATCTCGGGCATGGCGACGACTTTTGGTTTCTCAAACGGCTGTGGACTGGCTGTGTAGTGGTGCTCGTTCGGGCGATAGGTCCAGACCGTTTTACCGTCCGTTACCCGGATAGTGGCACCAAGATGCGATCGCCCCTCGAAATAATAACGGTCGCCGGGAGCCTCGCCGGCAACGAGGACAGTCTTTTGCCAGCTGTGATTATACTCAGCCACCGACATGCGCTCTTCTATCGACTCGATGTAGTACGACTTGGCGTCTGCGTACCTTTTGGCCACACGCGTGAGGAGCTCAAGGCCTGCGGAGGAGGAAACGGACTGCGAATCCTGGGCGAAGGCGGCCGTGGTCGAAATGATAACTGCTAGCGCTGTTAAAATAGGATGCCTCAGAGAGAGCATAGAACCTCCATTCTCCGGAGCGACCTAAGCTCAAATGTCTACCGCGTAGCCCCCACCGCCAGCGGCGCTACATTCTTAGCCCCCGGTCGCAGCCACCAGATCAGCCCGCCCGCCACGACCAGCCCAATCGCGATCAACTGGGTTCCCGTCATCGCCCCGCCAAACACCGACCCGCGCCCCGGATCGTCCCGAAGATATTCCAGGAAGAACCGCGCCACGCCATAGATGAACATGAAGGCGCCAAACACCTGGCCATCGAACTTCCTGCGCTTCAGCAGCCACATCAGGAAGAAGAAGTTCGCCAGCTCCACCGCCGACTCGAGCAACTGCGTAGGCTCCAGAGGCACGTTCAGTGGCGTCCCCGTAATCTGATTTGCCAGCGGATTGCGAAACACTACGCCCCAGAAATGATGTGTCTCTTTTCCGTAACAGCACCCTGCGGCGAAGCATCCAACCCGCCCAATGGCATGACCCAGTGCCAGGCCTGGAGCAAACGCATCGCAGGTTCCAAGCGCGGGCATGTGATGCCTGCGCACATACCACGCCGCGGCCGCGAATGCCGCAATCAATCCTCCGGAGAAAACTCCGCCGGCTTGCAGCGTGTCGATGCTGAAAATCTCTGAGGGATGGGTCGAATAGTGGCCCCAATCGTTGATGATGTAGAGCACCTTCGCGCCCACGATCCCGCACAGCACCACCAGAATCCCCAGGTTCCACGCCTTCTCGCCATCAATCCCCAACCGCTCGGAATTGCGCACGCTGATCCACAAGCCGATCAGCACTCCCATGGAAACCAGGAAGCCATAAGTCGGCAGGAAAAACCGCCCGAAATGCAAAAGTTGCGGATACACAGTTAGTTGGATGCAGAAACGAGGAAATTCGTACCTGAATCAGTGTAGCAGGAAGGTTAGTGTAGAGCGGGCGCCCCCTCCCGCTGCTTTTGACTTTAGAAACTCCCAGTTGCTACGAAACTCCAAAAAATCAAGCCGACCCACTGTGCCGTGTGACGGGCCGAGAATGAACCGTCAGGTAGACGTTGGGAACCCGCCGAGACCCTTTAGGCATCTCCGCATGACGGAGCGTCGCACACCGGATCCTAGTTCGAGTCGAGTCCCCGTTCATTCAGCATTGGTTCAAAAATCGGTTACCGCCATCACCAACCCCGCAGGCCGGCTTTCACTCTGGATGCTAGGAGAACTCCC
>Ga0210404_10000141_pt1 | contig 47610 bp, 31 predicted proteins | sample IncBWH28MmetaG_FD_155455 | JGI IMG/M metagenome (GOLD analysis project Ga0210404, IMG submission 155455) | Forest soil microbial communities from Barre Woods Harvard Forest LTER site, Petersham, Massachusetts, United States - Inc-BW-H-28-M | ecosystem: Environmental > Terrestrial > Soil >... | reverse complement strand
TAAATCAACTTTTGGGGACAATTGATTAACGTGGTTAACGGAAAAGTTGGTACTGGAACCACGATGTTCGGTAATACGACGAATCGGGAGTTGACCCAAGGCGGCAATGGTACACGCACTGGCTTACCATCCTGGTCGGTTCCTTCCGAGTCCGGTTTGGCATAATGCGGGCGAAGTCCAGGAGTGGTGGTGTATCTTGAGGAGGATCTTGAATTCATCAGCAGCTCGGTAACTCAAAACGAATGGAGGCGCATTAGAGTTATGAAATCCCTATCAATAACCTGCATCGGCCTTGGACGCATGGGCTCCGGCATTGCCCATAACATCCATTCTGCTGGCTTTCGCCTCACAGTTTACAACCGCACCAGGCAGAAAATGCAACCGTTCGTCGCCTCCGGCGCGATTGCTGCGCAAACTCCGCGCGAAGCCGCCGCTACAGCGGATATTGTCGTCACGAATCTCATGGATGACGCCTCGGTACTGAGTGCCACTTTGGGTGAAGACGGCATACTTGCCGGCATCCGTCCGGGAGCGATCCACATGGGCACTACGACTATTTCGCCGGCCGCCAGCACTCGACTCGCACAGTTGCACGCGGTTCACGGCAGCCATTACGTCGCCGCTCCGGTGGCAGGACGTCCCGATGCCGCCGCGGCGGGCAAGCTGTTTACGTTCGTCGCAGGAAAGGCCGACTGGATCGATCGCTGCCGGCCGGTCCTGGAAGCCTTTACCACCAGGATTATGCCGATGGGCGAGGACCCGGCGGTAGCGATGAGCATGAAGTTGGCGGGAAACTTTTTCGTCGCCAGCTTGCTTGAGCTGATCGGCGAAACCTATGTGTTCGCCGAAGAACGAGGTGTTGACACCAGTTTTCTCTCCGACATGCTGAAGACGATGATGCCCTTCGCTCACGAGTATGTGGACAGAATCAGCACTCGAAGCTTTGACAAAGCGGGTTTCACTCTTGACGCCGGCTTGAAGGACGTTCGACTCATCCTCGACGCGGCCGCCGAGGTCCACGTTCCGCTTCCCTATGCAAGTCTCGTCCGCGATAAGTGCCTTGCCGCTCAAGCTCGCGGGATGGGCCAGCACGATTGGTCGACCCTGACAGAGATCGCTCGGCTCGATGCCGGTCAGAAGTAAGCTCTGAATATTCTCTTCATATTCCCATTCTTCGTCCCAGACCTTGGCCCACATCTCTGGAAAGACACGAATCGAAGGTTAAAACCACGTGATTTCAGAACAATGTCGGCTCCCTCAACCCGAGTAGACTTTGGATGTTCGACTACCAAGTCTCGGGAGGAAGGAGCCGACGTTCTCATGCAATCATGTGGGTAATAGAACGAAGTTGTCCGGTTATCCGACTTCAGGTGCACTGAGAAATGTCATCCCGCGGGAGGAAAAATCATTGCTCGAAGTCGAATAGAATTGGTAAGTTAACTGCGAATAGAGACAGCCGGGAGACACCACCCCAGTGGCATCCAAACGTCTCCCGGTAGATTTCGCGGAATGTCTGCGCGAGCCGCCTTTCACTTCTGCCCGCAGTTTCCGGTAATCCGGCACGTGCGGGTTCAAGTGAGTTGGTTTGATGGCTATCGCAGCCGATGGCTGTGATGTAAACTCTCTCATTCGAACTGGTACAAGAACTCGGGCTGGTCTGTAACCTACCCGTATGAGCACAAATGGAACGGAGCGAACTCAGACTGCGATGTCGTCTTCGGAGAACGATTCAAATAAGGCAACCGCAGAGACGAAAACTCCTGCTCTGATACCCGCTCTCATCGATTTTCAGAACATAAGCGTGGTGCGAGGAAATAAGCTCGCCCTCAACAATGTGACCTTGCGCATTTCTCAGAAAGAGCATGTAGCGATACTTGGACCTAACGGGTGCGGCAAATCCACCCTAATCAAAACAATCACGCGTGAATGCTACCCGCTTTACTCTCCGGATTCCAGGATCACGATAATGGGGGAACAACGATGGAACGTCTTTGAGTTGCGCTTACTTTTGGGCATCGTTTCGAATGATCTGATGGCGATCTGTCGGACTGATACCACGGGGCGAGACATCGTTCTTTCTGGATTCTTCAGCAGTGTGGGAATTTTTTCGAATCATCACCTCGAACCGGATCAGCTGAAGCGGGCCGATGCTGCTCTCGCAGATGTTGGAGCTCTACATCTGGCGGATAGGCCTGTTGTGCAAATGTCCTCGGGAGAATCACAAAGAATCCTGATCGCACGAGCTCTTGTTCACGAGCCCCAGGCATTGCTTTTCGACGAACCGTCCAACAGTCTGGATCTGTTCATGCAGCGCGATTTGCGCGAAACGATGAGGAAGCTGGCGCAATCTGGCGTGGGAATCGTGCTCGTCACACACCAAACGGCCGACATCATACCGGAAATCGAACGGGTTGTGCTGATGTGCGATGGCAGGATCGCTGGCGACGGCCGCAAAGAGGATATGTTATCGGAAGAAAGAATGTCCGCCCTATTTGGGTTTCCTACTCGGATCAATCATCGGGATGGCTACTGCCATGTGTGGTGAAGCGTGTCTGCGCAAATCACAGTCTTGATGGTTTAGCCGCCTTTCATGCGGATCAATTTGTAAGTCGCCTCTACGCAGACCGTATTACCAAGAATGACGGTCGTACAGACCGGCCCGGTCACCTGCTCGAGGAGAATCGGCCCATTTCATGCCACGCTTGTAGGACTCGTGCCCAAAAGCTGCGCGATGTGCACGATGCGGCCCGCCTAGTATCGGCCCGATGTCCATTCTCCAACAACGAGAGCGAAGGTGCGGTGGGTAGTGGAGCAGGCTCGGCAACAGACTGAGGGGCCGCGGTCCCCTTGAGCCAGGAGAACCAGAGTGTTCGATATTCACGATTCACTTCGCCACGAGGAGCCGAACCTCGCGGGTCGTACCTGACGTGTAGAGTTGCTTCAACGTCGCATGAGTAGCTTAGCCCAGCCGACTCAGTGCTCGTCCGAAATAGACACTGTGGGCGGTCTGGTCGTCCCACCCGACATTGCAATGAGGCACCGACCATCGCTCTACCTTCCGGGGTTCGAGAATCGGTTTGCCGAGCGAAGGGGTCGAGAGGCAGTAAGTCCCTTCATGAGTCCCGATCCAAATCAAATTTCGATCCCACTCCACAAAGACATTTTCCGTCGTCCCGCGCCACCAACTCTCATAGTTACTGATCTCCCCATCGCGGGCCGGCACGAACCACGCGACCTCCTTCGGGGCCGCGGGGTTGGAGAGGTCGAAGATTCGTACGCCAGCGTTGAACCACGTGATGGCAATAAAGCCAGGGCGCGAGGCGCCGGGCGCCAACCAACATTGTGTGTTGTGCGAGCCGAAGCGTCCACGTGCGAGGCAAAAGTCGGAGTACGGAGCATCCGGCGGCGCCACCGGGCGAGGGAACAATGCAAGTATCTTCGGATTCCGCGGATCCTTCACGTCAACGACATAGGGGGTGTGGTACACCTCCCGGCAATCCGCCTCGAGCGCTTCATGAGTCGCAACAACGAGTCCCTGCAACCCGGGATGGGCGGCGTCGGAAATCACCGGGTAACACGTGTGGAACGGGATCGTACCGAGAGCGTTAAATTCATACTGCACTTTGCCCAAGGGCTTCGGCTTGGTGATGTCGGTCAAATCCATCACATACATCCCGAACGCGCCAAAGCCACCGTAGCCGAGTGTCCCTCCGTCTTCGACGCGCGTCGGAACGCTGATGGCACCATGATTCCCGGTCCAAGAGGTGCGATCATTGGCGAACACGTATTTCCGGTACTCTTCTTCCTCGCCGAGACGCTGTCCCGGAACCCACCACCGCGAGACCTCCTTGACGTTCCCCGGATCCGACATGTCTACGATCATGAGTCCATTACTGAAGGGACGTTGATGATTCTCCAGGCGGAGTTGATCATCCCAGCCACAATCGAGGTAGGCGTATTTTCCGCCGTCGTAGAAGTTATGGTGTGTACCGTTGCCCTTCTCGCCGGTGTTGAATTCCTGGAGCAGATTGGGCTTGTTGGGGTCGGTGATGTCGTAGTTGCGAATACCCCGGAGTCCCTTGTAGCCGACAGACTTGTCTCGCAATTCCTTGTCGTACTGCCCGTGCGGAAATTCAGGGGTGGCGGATGTGAGCGGCGCTGCGGCGGTACACATCATGATCCATTTCCTGAGCTTGGTGTTGTAGGTGACGCAGCCCATGCCCTTGACCACACCTGTGTTGAACACGACGGGGTTCCCGGGCTCACTGACGTCCACGAAGCCGCTGCCGGCCGGGAGCAATCGCTGCTTGCCCTTCGCCCACATGGCCATGAGCGGTTCGCCGCCACTGATCGTCGAACCGGGCAAGTGGGCGTGGATTTCCATGTTGTGGATGTACTGCTTCCGGTCAAGATAATTGAGCGAACCGGAGGGAAGACGGAAAGGAGGCACGGCCCCTTCAGGTGTGAGTCCCGACACTTGGGCGCGTGTTGCGATTGCGCCGGTAAGACCTGCGCCAGCCGCAGCCAGCACGGCGCCGGCCGTGCGCTTCAGAAGATCTCTCCGGCTCAGCCTCGTTCGCTCCCTTGCGGTTTCATCAGAGTTGCCCGTGAGTGAGTTTGGATCCCGGCTGAGCATCGACATATACCACCTCGCTGATTGAGATTGACGGAGAACACATTGTGCTCCTGTTCTAGATCTGACAGGAGACCGCAGCGATCTCGCAGAGCCGCCAACATCGAGAAGCCCATAGAGATTGCGGCGAGAGCATACCGCAGGTGCACTCCTGAGCCAAATGACTCATTTTCCGATCGCGAGAGGGATGCCGCAGAGCTGAGGCGGAAGATCGAGAAAGACTTCAAGGATTCACGATTCATTCTCATCACACTCAGTTCAGGACACACATTCGCGGCCTGGGCTAGATTTAATCCACGTTAATAAAATTTACTTCGATTTTTCGCCCGCCACGCAGACCTGTCTGCGCTACTATCGGCAAGGCGTCGAGCGATGCGCTGTCCGGCGACAGCCGACACATTTGTGGTGCTCCGCGTTGCGCGGGCCGCGCGATCGAATGTTGCGTTGGGAGGTGTGGCGTTGAAAAGAAAATTATCGGCATCCTTCGTTGTGCTGGTCTGTCTTCTTGGGAATGCAGTCCCGATGTTCGCGCACCATGGGACGGCGAACTATGACATGACGACTGTCACGACGCTAAAGGGAACAATTACAGATTTTCAGTTCATCAATCCCCATACATTGATTCTTTTCGACGTGAAGACGGACAAGGGCGGTGTCGAGCACTGGGAGGCCGAAGCGACGAGTCCGAATCATCTGTCAAGGGCTGGTTGGAACCGCCATACACTTAAGTCTGGCGACGAGATCACGATTAGCGGCAACCGCGCCAAGAACGGCGCGACTGTGATGCGTTTCCAGAAACTGGTGTTGTCCAATGGCCAAGAGATCAAGGAAGGCGGCGTGGAGTAGTAAGACTTCTATCGGGCGAGATCGATATGGTTGTTGCCTATCATCTGCACCTGCAGCCTGCAAAATAGGAGCTAACCTGGCGCCGTAGCCGCGCACGAACCTGCCCAAGCAAACCTCCCTACGGCGACTCTCTTCTCACTAGATGGTCTACGCTCCAGATCCCGGGCCCAGCCGTGAACAAGTAAAGAAATATGAAGCAATACAACATGGCGAGCTCGCCTCCATTGAGAATGGGCCAAATCCACCGTGGAAAGTGCACCGTAAAAAGGCCACGGGCTTTGTGAGGAGATCGAGCAGGATCAAAAGTCCGCCAAAAACCTCCAAGAAGCCCGCGACTCCGTGCAAGGAAAGGAATGGCACCTTGGCGCCTCCCATGCCTCCGAAAAGCTTCTGGCAGCCGTGGAGAGAAAATGTAAATCCCGCTACGATGCGCAACAAGGACCGTGCGTAAGTTTCTAAAGAACTGGCTTCCGTCGGTATCATGCTGACCTCTCGCGCCGGAGTGCCGGCGAGGCGGAATCGGAATTTTGATGGCGGGGTGTTTGATGAATCCTCCGGGAAATTCCACGGCAAAGCGTTTGGAATGAATTCTTCAGGAGAGTATATTCCGGTCCAGTCGGCGGGACGAGCACGAGCATGCGAGTCTGGTTGCCCGACTAGCGGTGCTCCAGAATGATCTTCATGCGTTGGCCACTGTTCGCGCTCAGCATTCCGATCGCCGCTTTCAATTCCCCAAGAGGCATGACGTGGCTGACCAGCGGCTCGAGGCGGACGATTCCTCGTTGCACCAAGTTGATGGAGCCAGGGTAGTCTTCGCTTTTTGCCACGCGCGCGTTGATGAGAGAAAGCTCCTTAAAATAGAGCTGATAAAACGGCAACGCACCCTCGGTTTCGGTGATGATCCCGAAGAGCAACAAGCGGCCGCCGGACCGGGCCATCTTGACGGCGTCGGCCAGTGACGCCATTACCCCGGTCGACTCGATGACCAAGTCGGCGCCACGGCCATCCGTGGCTTCCAAGACCTTTTGGATCGCTCCTTCGCCGCTCGCAACGGTTAGATCCGCCCCCAACGTCTGCGCCAATTCCCTTTTTGCCATGTTGCGGGTGATGCCGATCACCGGATTGGCGCCTCGCGCTTTGGCAAGCTGCACGTGAAGTTGGCCAGTCACGCCGAGGCCCAACACAGCCACGGATTCCCCCGGGAATGTGTTTGTCAAACGCTGGGCGTGCAAACACGTAGTCAGCACCTGAATCAGGGGCGCCGTACGGCTATCAATCGAATCCGGTAGAGGGAAGACGTGGCTTGTTGGAGCGGTCAGATATTCGGCAAAGCCGCCATTCGTATCTCGCCCAAGGAGCATGCCATTTGGGCACAGATGGGTCTGGCCAATGCGACAGTGAAAACACGCGCCACAAAAAAGTTCCGGGTCGATGATGACCCTTGCCCCAGGCCGGAAAGAGCCGCCGCCTTCGACGACCTCTCCGATCATTTCGTGGCCCATGATCCGCGGGTAGTTGACGGGGATCGCGCCATTATAAATTTTGAGATCCGTCCCGCAAACACCGCTATGACTGACTTGAATCAGTACCTGGCCCGTGCCGAGGGGGGGACGAGCAACTTCATCGAGCACCAAATCACCGGGTGCCTTCAAAACCATGGCTTTCATAGCGTGTCCATCAAATTCTCGGGCACCGGCTCGACGTTCGGAAATACGAAATCGGAGATGGCAACCCTCCGCTGCGGCATTTTCAGCGCGCCATTGCTTCTTCCATGTGCTCCATGAGTGTAAAGATTACGGGCCCGTCGGCGGACACGAGAACATTCTCTTCCAGCCGGCAAGTTTGCTGCAGGCCCGGGTGTCCAGCGAAGGTCTCAATTGCAAAGTACATGTTCTCCTTGATTTCGGCCGGGTACTTGAGCGAATAGGCGCGCGAAACCCACATACCTTCATAGAGCGTAATGCCGATGCTGTGGGCGAACTGCTGCAGCGTGCACGTCTGGTACTTGTCGTCGTCGTACTCGGGAAAAGCAGCAGCCACATCCGCGGTGGTATTCCCCGGACGAAGCTTTGCCAACCCGGCGTACATCGAATCATAGACTTCCCGATAGAGGTCGATCTCTTTTGGAGTCATTTTCGCGGCACACTTGAAGCAACGCACGAAGTCATTGAAGTAACCCGACGGCCCCACGGCGTTGATATCAACGATGACCAGATCCCCCTGACGGATGATCTTATCCGTTGCCCAGCGGCGATACGGACTCGTGTTGCCTCCCGAAGCGACAATGATGTCGTACATGATTTCGCAACCGCGCTCAAGCATGAACTCATGCACCTTGGCTTCGATCTCGCGCTCGCGCACCCCCGGCTTGAGCCACTCGTATTTGATCTTCCACATAGCGGCATCACCGATGCTGGCCGCCTGCTTCAGCAGCTCGATTTCATCGCGGGTCTTGACCACCCGCGCGGCAGAAATCGCCGGCCAGCCGTTCACAATATTCAGGCCGGTCTTTTGAAAAGCTTCCAGGGCGGGCATGTCCAAATTGTCGATGCCGACGCGTTCCTTCAGAATGCCGTGGTCTTTCAAGACATCCACGATGCTTGCCGCCATTCGGCCAGCCATAAACGGAACGGCTCCCTCAGCCCACTGCCAGGTGATCGCCGGCCGGATGCGGCCCGCCATCCATGGAAGATCGATCTTGGAGCACTCGAGATCGGACCCCGCTGTTTCGAAAAGCACAGGCTCGCCGTTGTGGGGCAGAACGCAATAACGGATGTTGATGTTGTACTTCCAATTGCCCTGGTAAGACGCAGTGGCGTACCGGATATTGGCGCCAGCAAATAACACCAATGCGCCGAGATCATGAGCGGTCATCTGTTCCCGGAGGCGCTGCAAGCGATCTTTCCGCAATCGATCGAAGTCAACGCGGTATTGCCAATCGGCGCCGGTCTGGCTGTAAACGCGCCGCGGGTCCCATTCATGTGGCTTTAGTATAAAACTCGTATCCATCGGCCTCGTATCCTCCCGTTAGAATTCAAGAATGGCTAGAACACTCCTGTAAGTGTGAATGGTCTGCGCAAGGAAACATTCCCCAGGGGATCAACAAGGCACCCGCGAGTCCGACGACGCAGTCACACGCTTCCGGTTTCTTCCAAGAAAGAGACTTTCGAAAAGGAGGGCGAGTATACCGTGCAATCCGCTTGGCCGTCCAGAAAAGAAAAGGAGTGGCGCTGGAACACCTATGGTTCAATCTTGGGTCTTTTCCCTAGGGTGACTATGTTTTCGGTTGGAGTGCGACTTTTCGGCGGGATTTCGGAACACTCGGCGCTGCTGCCGGCGAATCCTGCATGGGCAGGCGGAAGCGACGGATTCCGTCGTAAGAATGGAGGGCGCTAGCCACTGCCCCGGCGGTTGGAACACACCCGATTTCGCCCACTCCCTTTGCCCCGTAGCCTCCGACCTCATCCGGAACTTCAATCAGGATAACGTCAACGTGTGGCATGTCCTTGGCCTGCACGATGCCCAGGTCGCGCAGCAGGAGCGAGTCTGGTGTTCCATCCGTGGAGGTGAAATTTTCCGAGAGCGCGTAGCCGAGCCCCATATGCACCCCGCCTTCCATTTGTTCGGCGCACAGCCTGGGGTTGATAGCGCGTCCAACGTCGTGAGCAGCCACAACGCGTTCGATCCGGCCACTCTCGCCGAGGATGACAACCTGCGTGGCATAGCTGAACGTTAAATGTGTCGTTGGATTTTCCAGTGCAGCGGGTGTACCGGGCTTGGTCGTAAAATCGCAGACGTAATCTCCTCCGTACTCGCGGCCGATGAGTTTCTCGAGCGTCGAATGCTTGAGATCGGCGGCCAAGCCACCTGCGGCCCGCTGTGCCGCTGCGCAACTGAGCGTGGTCGCACGCGATGCCCATGTCTCCCCGCACTTCACTCCGAGATCCTTATCCCAGCAGATCGTCATGATCTCGGGCGACAGGTCCGTCTCTTCGCACACTGCCTGCCGAATGGCGGTAAAAAGCCCCTGGCCCAGTTCCGTGTAGCCGGTGAGGATTTCCACTCGGCCACCTGCCACCACGCGGATTACCACATGTCCGCTGTCTACCGTTCCATTTCCAATGCCGGTACTCTTGATGCCGCAGCCTATGCCAACATATTTCGCGCCCTTGTATATCTCCTTGACTGCTTCGAGCGATCGCCGGAGGCCCAAGCAGCTCTCCCGCATGACCTGGCCGGTAGCAAACGCATCGCCGGGATTCAGAATATTTCGAATGCGGATGTCATAGCCATCGACACCTACTCGCGCCGCGAGGAGATCCATAATCCCTTCCATGGCGAAGTGGGCTTGGTTCGTGCCAAAACCGCGCATGGCTCCGCTGGTCGGGTTGTTGGTAAACACGGCCGTGGACTCGATGTCCACGTTGGGCACACTGTAAGGTCCGCATGAATGGCAGGCCGCGCGAAGGAGACACTTGCCGCTGGTACCTGCATAGCCGCCCGCGTCGCCGACAATGCGAGCGCGCACGGCGAGCAGGCGCCCTTCAGCATCGGCGCCGACGGTGTAGTGCATCGTCATCGGATGGCGCTTGACGTGATGCTGCGTTGATTGTTTTCGCGTCAGAACCATCTTCACCGGACGCTGAAGCAGAAACGCCGCCAGTGCGGTCTGCGCCTGGATAGAGAGCTCTTCTTTTGCGCCAAAGGCTCCGCCGCTCGCAGCGAGAGCTATTTCAATCTCCTCGAGCGGCAGTTTCAGAACTTGCGCGATCTGACGCTGGTCGAAGACCGAGCCCTGACTCTGCGTGTGTACTTTGACGCCTTTTCCCTGAGGCATCGCCAGGCACGCCTCCGGTTCAAGAAAGGCCGGCTCGACCGGCTGCGTTTCAAAGGTCTGCTCGATGACATGCGTCGAACCAGCCAACGCTAGATCCACATCGCCACGTGCAAACGCCGTAGTTTCGAGCAGATTCCCACATTCGTGCAAATTCCCGCGCGCATGTACCTGTGGCGAATCGGGTTCTAGCGCCGCGAACGGATCCGTTACTGGTGGGAGTACTTCGTAGTCCACTTCCACTTTGTCCGCGGCTTGGCGCGCACGGAAGCTGGAGTCCCCAACCACGACGGCGAGCATATCCCCGACGCAGCATGTTGTTTCACCGGCAGCCACAAAAACCGGCAAATCGGGAATCGTGAGGCCTGTTCCGCGCTGTCCCGGAATATCGGCCGCCGTGAAGATCCTGAGAATCCCTGGCATCGCCAGCGCGGCGGAAGTATGAATCGCCCGGACCTTGGCCCGCGGGTGCGCGCTGAGTACTGGCGCGGCATGGAGCATCCCTGGAACGCTCATGTCGTCAACAAAAGGTTTCTCACCCAGGGCTTGTTCTAGTCCGCGGTAACGCAAGGGCGATTGGCCAATGCCATTCGCGTGATTGTCGTTCGTAAGTGCTGGATTACGCGTCAATCCAAACTCTTCGCCGAAAAAGAAATGCCGCCGCGGCTCTTTGCTCGGGGCGCGGCCACCGCTGTTCCAGGCTTCCCCGGCTGTTTGAATGGCGTCGATGATTCGCGCGTAACCGGTGCAGCGACAAAGATGGCCGGAAAGCGCCCGCGCGACAGCCTTGCGGTCATCGGTGCAGCCCTGTTGCAACAACCCTGACGCCCGGACGAGAATCCCGGGGATGCAGAAGCCGCACTGGACTCCGCCCTCGAGCACAAACGCTTCGCCCAACACAGAGCGCATCTCTTCGGAGACGCCCTCGAGCGTGACCACGTCATGACCTTCCATCTGTTCGGGCTTGCGCAGGCAGGCCAGCACCGGCCGACCGTCCACCAGAATCGCGCAGCAGCCGCACGTGCCCTCTGGCGCGCAGCCGTTCTTGGCAGAAACGATGTTGCAATCCTCGCGCAAGACTTCAAGAAAGTGCATCCCGGGCTCGTAGGAGCCTGCGGCCGGCTTTCCGTTCAAGGTGAACTTAACTTTAGGCAAACTTCCCTTCCTCAAACTCCAAGTCAGAACGCCGGGCGATGCCGGCGGCACACACCCCGACCTTCAAACGTATCGCATTGATCACATGGATGCAATTGCGGTGCGGGCAAGCAGCGGAAACGCCACCCCGGGGCCCCGTCTTTGCTAGTGGTGCGCTGCCGCTTTCTGCAAAACACGGTCCACGATCGACTTGAATTCGTCCTCGGTCAGCAGGTCCTTCTTCTCGAACGACTTCGCCTTGACCAACTGTAACATCGCCATACGCTCTTCTTCGCTAGCCTTAATCTTCAACTTCTCACACCACTCCTCGATCGACGGCGGGCCGCTGTTCTTGCCAAGCACGATCGAAACCGGCTTCTGCCCAACCAAGTCTGGTGCGAACGGAACGAACTCGAGAGGGTGCTCCTGCCGTGCGAGGCGCACCCAGCCCGCGATGATTCCTGACTCTACCTCATAGAGCTTATCGCCCACGATTGGACGATTGGGCGGAATTGTCACGTTGGCCCGTTCGAGAACAAAGCGTGACACCTCGCACAGTTTCTCGGTACGAATATTCAAGTCCACTCCGTAGAGGCACAGCAGCGACATGACCACGTCTTCCATGGGCACGTTTCCGGCCCGCTCGCCGATGCCCGTAATCGTGGTTTGCGCCACCGAGGCCCCCGCCGCGAGAGCTGCAATCGTATTCGCCACTCCCAACCCAAAATCCTGATGGCAATGAATCTCCACGGGCTTCTTCAAACGTTGGATCGCTCTCTTCACGACGTGATAGATCGCGTCCGGCGTGCAACCACCCATCGTATCAGCCAGCGTGAAGGCATCCATGTGGCCTTCCGTCGCCACACGCTCGACCATATCGAGCAATGGCTCAACTTCCGTGCGGGTCGCGTCGATGGTGAAAAACACGGTGTAGAGACCGGCCTCCTTTGCCGCCAGTGTGGCCTCGATCGATGACTTAATCGCCCGGTCGACGGTCCATCCGTAGGCATTCTTAATCAGGTGCTCGCTGGCTGGGATCTCGATCACCACTCCGGTGCAACCGCAGGCTTTGACCGTCCTGACCTCGTCAGCGATACAGCGGCCGAAGGCGAAAATTTCCGATTTCAGACCGAGACTCGCGATCTCTTGAATCGCTGCCTTATCTTGCTCGGAGACGGCGGGCATTCCCGCTTCGATTCGGTGAACGCCAAGCGCATCGAGCTGACGCGCGATCGCGACTTTCTCTTCGCGCCGGAACACGACGGCAGTCTGTTGTTCGCCGTCACGCAGAGTAACGTCGTGAATCTTGATCTTGGCAGGAAACGCGAGGTTGCGTCGCACCTCCGGAAAATAATTCCAGGGGCTGACAAACCACTTGTCGGTTTTCCAGGGGTGTTCCATGGTGACCTCGGTAAGAAACTTTGGAGCGCGTTAACCGCACTTAGGAACTCGAGAGTTCCCAACTGATTTCCGTTCGACGCCGGCGAATTATACATAAGCTGCACTTTCGCTTCAAGCTGCGCCTCCCCGGCAAGTCCAACCATCGGGGAAGCGCCGGCAACTCAAGATTCTGTCCATGGTGGCACTTGCTTTCGACTGCTTGTGGTAACCTAGCCGGGCTTCGAGGCGGGGATGGTGCCTCTGCGTCAGTTTGTCGCGTCGGCGAATACGTAAGCGAGAATTGGTCGGGGGTGCCCCGTAGTCAGCGCGTCCCATTTTTCCGAATACCTGTGAGGAGGAATTCGCCATGTCACTACCGCGGTTTCGAGTATTGTTCTTGTGGGTTTGCCTTCTGCCCTTCTTGTCGATTTTTCTCCCTCGAGCGGGAGTTTCTGCTTCTCCAGACGGTTCCGTTTATCATCTGCTGCGGACAATGCCCGTCGGTGGAGATGGAGCATGGGACTATTTGACTGTGGATCCCGCGGCGAGGCGCATCTATCTTTCGCGCGGGACACACGTGATGATTGTGGACGAGGACAAGGGCACGGTGATTGGCGACATTCCTGACACCAAGGGAGTACACGGCATTGCGCTCGCGACCGACCTCGGCAAGGGCTTCATAAGCGACGGCGGCGAAGCCACGGTCACGATTTTCGATCTCAAAACGCTCCAGACGACCTCAAAGGTCAAGACGACTGGAGACAATCCGGACTCCATCCTTTACGACCCGGTGACCAAGCGCGTGTTCACATTCAACGGCCGAAGCTCCAACGCTACCGCGATTGACGCAACGTCTGGTGCGGTTGTCGGAACGGTGGCGCTTCCGGGAAAGCCGGAGACACCGGTGCTGGACGGCAAGGGCAGCATCTTTGCAAATATCGAAGACAAGAATTCGCTGGTTGAAATCGATGCAAAAGCACTCACGGTGAAGCACACCTATCCGCTCGAAGGATGCGAGGGTCCGTCGGGTATCGCGATGGACACCGCACACCGGCGCGTGTTCAGCGGCTGCAGCGACAGCAACAAGATGGCGGTTACGGACGCAGATACCGGCAAGGTGATTGCGATGCCCGCGATCGGCGAAGATGTGGACGCCGATGCCTTTGATCCAGCCACGGGCCTGGCGTTCGCCTCGTGCCGTGAAGGCGTGCTCAGTATCATTCACGAGGCTTCGCCCGATAAGTTCAACGTGCTGCCGAACGTCAAAACGGAGTTCGGGGCCCGCACGATGGCGCTCGACCTGACGACCCACCACGTCTTTGTAGTAACCGCCGACCTTACGCCGGCGGCAGCACCCACGGCCGACAACCCTCACCCGCGGCCGCAACCGGTTCCTGGCACATTCAGAATCCTGGAATATGGGCAATAGGTAGCAAATAGCGACTGGCACCAGTCGAAGTTTTAGAAGGAAGGGCGATCGCGCTTCGACCGCCCTTGCTGGCGCGTTCCGTCCAGACCTCTTGTGCTGGAGGCAAGTCTTTGCGTACTAGGCTTGCGACCGTACTCGCATCCGCGATCGCCGTTCTTGTGTTTTCAACTCTCCTGCACGCACATCACGTGGCATCCATGTTCGACATGAAAGGCTTGATCACGAGGAAGGTAATCGTGACGAGTTTTGAGTGGATCAATCCCCATGCAATGATTCTTGCCGACGTGAAGCACGACAAAGCAGGCGTCCAAGAGGAGGCTACTCAAACACGAGGCGGTCCCAACCTACTGACAAAGGCCGTGTGGACCAAGGATACGCTTCGCCCGGGAGATCAAGTCACCTTCATCGGACATCCCGCGAAAGACGGCGCATACAAGATGCGTCTCGCGAAAATTGTGTTGGCCAGTGGTTAAGAGCTCGACCCAGAGTCTCACTCGTGGTATTGAGAGCATACGTTCAGCGAAGCCTCTGCGAAACTTTCGGCCGAGACGACGCACCGAACTGCGCAGGCTGCGTGTGTATCGAACGCTTCTGGTTTGAATCTTGACATTTGAAGGATGGAGGTTTAGTAGAACGACGTTTCTATATTGTCGGTTGCCAGCAGGAAAGCGGACCGGCTGCAGGCTCTGGCGTCAGACTCAAAATTCAATTCGAAACTTCAATAGGAACGGTCCGGATCGAACAGATTGGAGCTAAATGTCATGAACCTGAAGATATCGACTGCCATACATGCGGCGCTGATTGCCGTGCTCGTCGGCGGATGGTTCGGAGCGAGCGCCCAAGATGTGTCCAGAGCTTCTCAGACGGGATCGATCCGCACGTTTTCCACCGCAGACATCGCGCGCACGGGTTTCTTTTATGTGGGCGGCCACTATGTTGGATCTCCCGGGCAGGAAGTCATGAACGGCGCCGAATATGTTGAGGTGATGGTGCCGAAGAAGATCCGGCGGCGATATCCGATCGTGTTCCTCCACGGAGCCGGACAGACTGGCACAGACTGGCTGCAAACACCTGACGGGCGTGCTGGCTGGGCCTACTACTTCATCAAGCAAGGTTACGTCGTCTACATGGTGGATTATCCCGCACGAGGGCGTTCGGCTTATGTTCCTGATGTTGACGGCCCGTTGACCATTCGCACCGCGCCGCAGCTGGAGAAACTCTGGACGGACTTGCCTGAGCTCGGCGATTGGCCGCAAGCCAAGAACTATACGCAATGGCCGAGCGATGCTCAGAACAGAGGCAAGATGGGCGATCCGGTTTTCGACAATTTTGCCAAGACTCAGGTTCAATACCTGGCAGGCGCGAACCAAGACAAACTAAATTTGGACGCCCACGTGGCGCTGCTGGAAAGGATTGGCATTCCGGTCATTCTCGTAACCCACTCGCAGGGAGGGAGTTTCGGCTGGCAAGTTGCCGATGCCCGACCAAAGCTCGTCAAGGCTATCATCACTGCCGAGCCAGCAGGCCCGCCCATCCAGACCGTGGATACCGCCAAACAGGTGTACACGGGCAAGGGTCTTCTATGGGGCGTGACGAACCTCCCGCTTCATTACGATCCGCCGATCAACGACCCGTCGGAATTGCAAGTCGAACTTGAGCCCAAGTCGGACGGGCCGGGTCTGATCCAATGCTGGCGTCAGAAGGAACCCGCTCACCGACTCGTCAATCTGCAGGGCATCCCGGTTCTTGACGTGTCCGCCGAAGCAAGCTATCACCGCGTGTTCGACTCCTGCGATGCCAAATGGCTCAATCAGGCAGGCGTGAAAACCACATACGTGCCACTTGAAAGTGTGGGCCTGCCCGGCAATGCCCACGAAATGATGCTAGAGAAAAACAGTGACGCGATTGCCGCGTTCTTCGAGAAGTGGATTGAGGCGAACGTGCGATGAGCGGGATCATCGAGCCGTCCGACCGAGTTGGGAGGAAATTTATGCGTACACGGTTTGTAATGCTTTTGGCGTTTGCTGTAATTCTCATCGCGGCTCTCCTGCTTGGCAACAGACTGGTGCCCGTCCACGGACAGGAGAAACCCAGCCCCGGCTTCGCAGCGGTTCCGGGTGAGACGGGTGGCCAAGACATTTTCGGGGCCTATGAAATTGTCAAGGATTGGCCGAAACCCATAAGCGGATTGCCGGGGAATGAGAAGTGGACGTGGGGAGCCGGACAGAGTGTGTTCGCCCAAAACCCAAACCGGGTCTTCTTGCTTTTCCGCGGCGAGCTGCCGAACATTGCCAGGCCGCAAACTAAGCTGATTCCCGATTTTGGGCCGAGTCTTCTGTACCCAACTGGCCGGCTGCCATTTCGAGACGCCACGGTGTCCGCTTTGCCGGGAGGGGGCGGATCTGGTCAAGATCCTGAAGATGGGCCCAAGCTTTGGAAAGGAACGGTAGGCGTTGACGCCAAGTGGGAACATTGTCTGACGGTGGTGGACGCCAACGGCAACATTACCGAGCAATGGACGCAATGGGACAAGATTTTCAAGCGGCCGCACTTTGTCACGATCAATCCGTACGATCCGGAAAAACACGTCTGGGTCGTGGACGATCATATGCATGCCATCTATAAGTTCACGAACGACGGAAAACAGCTCGTGCAGACGATTGGCACTCCCACCATGAAAGGCGCGGATGGTACGCACTTCAACCGACCGACGTTTATCGCTTGGCTGCCCGACAGCACGATGTTTGTGGCCGATGGATACAATGGCACGCGCGTCGCGAAATTCGACAAGGACGGCAAGTTCCTTTTGGATTGGGGCAAACCGGGAACGCCTCCAGAAGAGAAGCGTCCCGGCTACATGAACAACGTGCACGGTATTGCAGTGGACCCGGCGACGCGGCGAGTCTTCGTGAACGACCGAGCCAATCACCGCGTGCAGGTCTTTGACGAGAATGGCAAGTATCTGTATGAGTGGAGCTTTGGGCAGGACCCCTCGGACATTCATCTCCTATATATTTCGGCCGACCGCTACCTGTGGGCTGTGGACCGCGGAACGTCGAAGGTTTTGAAGTACGACCTGGATGGGCATTTTCTTTATTCCTGGGGCACGTGGGGCGACTTCCCCGGTGGCATGTGGGGCGTGCACGGGATCAGTGTGGACCAAGAGGGCAATTTCTACGTCGCCGAGGTGGACAGCGGGCGAGTCCAGAAGTTCCGGCCCAGGCAAGGCTCGAACCCGCAATTCTTGGTCGGGCAACCCGTCCGTGCATCTTGGAAGGATTGACGTGTATCCGTCGCAGCGATTGCTCCAGATAGGCGAACAACTTCGCTTTCGGGCGCATGTCGATCGGTAACGACTTACCCAACGGTTTTTCATGCGCTACCCCTCGCCGGTTTTGACGGGCGCACTAGGAGAAAGCCAATGACAAAGCATATGGGGTGTGATTGCGGAGAACGGCTGTCGCGCCGTCGAGTTCTCCAAGGAGGATTGGCTGCCGTCGCGGTCGGCGCGCTGCGCGGAGTAGACGACGCGCTCGCCGAAAGCCACGCTCAGGGCGGGACGGCCGGCGAAGGGATAGGTGCTGCGGGCGTGCCTGCCGTGGACGTTCACTGTCACTATTTTCCGGAGGCCTATCTCAATATTTTCAATGAAGACGGAAAAGCGCTCGGCGCTGAATACCGCATGACGGACCAGGGCTTCTATTACAAGACCCCGAACACTCCTGCAACCGCTGGACCGATGGCTACTAAGTTCACTGACCTGAAGGAGCGCATCGCCGCCATGGACCAACAGGGCGTGGCGATCCAGGCAGTATCGCTCACCGCCCCGATGGTCTACTGGGGCAACGCGGAACTCGACCACAAGCTCGCACGGGCGTGGAACGATGCGGCCAGCGTCGCGCACGAGACATACCCGACGCGGCTCGTCGCGTTCTGTACGCTGCCGATGCTCTATCCCGACCGCGCCATTGACGAACTGAATCGCGCCAGCAAATTGCCGGGAATTCGCGGCGTCTATATGGGCACCAACATTAATAACAACGATCTATCCGATCCGCTTTTCGAACCGATCTGGACGCGCATCGAGGAGCTCGACCTGCCGGTCTTCTTGCATCCGCTGCAGACGGTCGGGGGCGACCGGATGCGAAAGTACTACCTTTCCAATTTGCTGGGCAACCCGATTGACTCGGCAATCGCCGCATGCCACCTCATTTTCAGTGGAGTGCTCGACCGTCATCCGAAGCTCCACTTCGGCCTACCCCACGGCGGAGGCGCTCTGCTCATTTTGATTGGTCGTATTGACCACGGCTGGGAGGTGCGCCCGGAGACGAAGCAGCTGCCGAAGGCGCCCAGCACTTATCTCGACAGATTCTTCTACGACACAATCGTTCACTCGAAGAAGATTATGGAGTTCGTGATCAACGAGGTGGGCGCCGAGCGCATAATGATCGGCAGCGACTTCTGCTTCGACATGGGTTACGACCGCCCGATCCAGTTTCTCGAGCAGATCAACCTGACAAGTGCACAGAGAAGGATGATCCTCGGCGGCACGGCGGCGAAGCTGCTGAAACTCTGATCCTGGCAGCTTTCATTCTTAGTCCTGTTTCGATTTCCGAACTGCGTCGCTTTCCCGGCTCTCGTTACATTTCGCTCAGGCTGGCAACGGCTTGCCCTTAGTCTCTTCGGCAAAGGGCAGGAGCGCCAGCCCCACGGCGAAAGCCAAAGCCGTCAAAGCCACAGGAATACCGAGTGTCTGGAAGTGACGAATCCCCGCACCCACCAGAAATGTGAGCCCTGCTCCCGCGAAGCGCCCGACGTTGGTCGTGAACGCAAAAGCACTGACGCGGCATTCCGTTCCGTACTGTTCAGGCAGCCAGAACGAGTAGACGACGAAATTTGCTCCGCCCAGCCCGAGAAAAAAAGTACAGGCCATGAACCAACCGAGCGCGCCCGCGTTCAAGTAGAAGACGTGACCAAATGCCAGCAACAGGAAGACGAACATCAAGGAGAAGAAAATCGCCAGGGTCGTCCTACGGTCCATCGATTTCGCAAGCAGGGGCGTAAGCACAGCGCCAAGGATCGTCCCGATTCCGAGAATTCCGGTCGAAAGAGACGCCAACTGCGCCGCGCTCATCGCCGTCCCGCCGCCGCGCTCCGCCAGGTATGTCACCGCTGTCGGGACATATACCGACCCCGCCCACAAACCGACAATCGACGCGATCAAATAGATCGAGTTGAGGATGGTTCGGCGGCGGTACTGCTGTGAAAAAAGTTTCAGAAAGGAACTGTGCATCGCCAATTTCGAGCCGAGTTCCGCCTGGGTATTTTTCCAGCGGGCAGGCTCATGCACGCGGTTGTACAGGAAAGCCACAAGGATCGCGGGGGATCCACCCGCGACGAACATGTATCTCCAGCCGAAGCGGCTGCCAATGAAATAGTTGGCAAGGGCCGCCAAGAGAAAACCGATGTAGTAGCCCGTATGCATTAAGCACACGCCCCACGTTCGCCGCTCCTCGGTCCATTCCTCGGATATGAGCGAGGCCCCGATCGACCATTCTCCGCCAATGCCGATGCCGGCCAAGAACCTGAACAGCGCAAGAGTCCAGACACCCGTAGACAAGGCGGCCAGCAGGGTGAAAAGTGAAAACCAGAGTATGGTTAACATCAACGTACGTGCACGCCCGAACCGGTCCGCGATGGGTCCCCAGACCAAAGCTATTCCCCACCCGACCATGAAAAGGGCGAAAAGGAGTCCGCCGTAAAGGCCGATGTTAGCCGTCGTGGCCGGAATTCCAGATCTGGGCAACAGATCGCGCAAGGCTGGCACCAGCACCAGCGCATAGATGAAGGAGTCCATCCCATCCATGGTCCACCCGCCCCAGGCGGCCAAGAAGCCGCGCCTTTGGTTGGGGGTTAGACGGACTCTCGGTGCGGCAGATTCGACAGTGGGGTCGGTCATTAGATGGTCTTCCGCGGGTTAGCCCCGAAAAAGCGTGATCGGCGGTGGATTGCGCGTTAGCACGTCAACGGCCGGGCAAGTATACACGTTTCTCGAATGGCCGCCAGGCCCGCATACGCGAGAACTAGATGCAGCCGCAATGCGCACCTCTTATTATCTCCGTGACGCGAAAATGCGCGTCGTTCGTCGGCACGCACGATTACCAGCGCATCGCTTTGCCCAATTCAAAATGAATTGAGGGTTTTGCCGATGGACTGAGCGTGGGCAAAATGCCGCAAGTTGCTCCCAATCCAATGGAATGGAATGCGGAGTGTCGAAATCGCTGGTTTGATGCTAGGCTGATGCCGATTTTTTGCCACTTTCGCGGTGATCGCGGCGCCGAACTGGCTGCGCAATTTTCTCGGAAAGATACCAGAACGAAAAGCATCACTTGCGGCTCCGAAGTTAAGAAACGCCGCACGACAGCGGGCGCCGACACCTCCTGATCTGTCAGCGCCCTGAAGCGCAGCTTCTGAACTGCGGTCCGACGAAAAGAGGCTCGACAAATGGGAACAGGCGACGCGACACCACATTCCCGCCCCGCGCCAGCGATTTCCAGCGCACGCAACAAGCCCCTCTACCGGACTCTCTGGGGCCAAGTACTGGTGGCCGTTGCAGCCGCCATTGCCTTCGGCTATCTCAGCCCGGCCAGAGCCGTTGCCATGAAGCCCCTCGGTGATGCATTTATCAGGCTGATCACCATGATTATCGCGCTCATCATTTTCTGCACCGTCGTCACGGGCATCGCCGGCATGGAGGACATGAAGAAGGTCGGGCGCATCGGAGGAAAGGCGCTGCTGTATTTCGAGGTCGTATCCACCGTGGCGCTATTTCTCGGCCTACTGGTTGCTAACGTGGTGCACACAGGCGCCGGCTTCAATGCATCCCCGGCCATGCTCGATGCCAAGGCCGTGGCCGGGTATGCCGGTCAGGCAAAGGCGCAGAGCGTTACAGAGTTTCTAATGCACATCATCCCGAACACGGTGGTCGACGCCTTCGCCAAGGGAGACATTCTTGAGGTTCTGCTGGTTGCCGTCCTGTTCGGCTTCGCTCTAGCGGCTGTCGGGCCGCGCTGCAAACCGCTGGTCGTGATGTTCGACGGGCTTACGCATGCGGTGTTTGGCGTGGTCAATATCGTGATGCGGTTTGCACCCATCGGCGCCTTCGGTGCGATGGCTTTCACCGTCGGAAACTATGGCATCGCCTCGCTCGGGCCGCTGGTCAAACTCATCGGCACGTTCTGGCTCACTTCCATTGTGTTTGTGCTCATCGGGCTGGGGGCGATTGCCTGGTTGGCAGGCTTCAATATTGTCAAGTTCCTGTTGTATATCAAGGAAGAGATCCTGCTCGTACTGGCCACGAGTTCTTCAGAGACGGCGTTACCAACTCTGATGGAGAAAATGGAAAAGCTCGGTTGCTCGAAATCACTCGTAGGACTGGTGGTGCCGACCGGCTACACGTTTAACACCGATGGCAGCAGTCTCTACATGACGATGGCAGCGCTGTTTGTAGCCCAAGCCACGAACACGCCATTGACGCTGGGGCAGCAGCTGACCATCCTGGCCGTTGCAGTTTTGACCTCCAAGGGCGCCAGCGGAGTGCAGGGCGCGTCGTTTATCGCGTTGGTGGCCACCTTAACGGTCATTCCCACGATTCCGGTTGCGGGTATGGCGTTGATTCTTGGAATTGACCGTTTCATGAGCATGTGCCGCGCTTCAGTGAACATGATCGGCAATGGTGTCGCCACGGTCGTGGTCGCGCGATGGGAACGAGAGCTCGACCGCGAAACGTTGCGGCGCAATCTCGCTTAAGGCAAGCGCAAGCCCCGAGTGGTCGGCGCGATCCGTACGCCCCGCTACTTCACGCGGCGAAGAGTTCAACATCATGTTCGCGGGCCGCCACGGCCCTGCACTTTGTTCCTGGGACGTCGTCGCGACATTTCAAACCGTTCTCTCTAACCACAGAACATTTGACGTTGGCGGCCCAAAATTGAATTTGCTACACTCGCGCGCGATTGGCGGAGGGCCGCATGATTTCTCGACTCAGTCTAGCCGCGAGTTTGCTTCTTCTGACCTTACCACTGGCGGCCCAAGAGCCGCATGGGAACGCCGCTGATTCGGCCACGTACATCGGCTCACACGCGTGCCAGCTGTGCCACTTCAAGATTTACGAGCGTTGGAAGAAGACTCCCATGGCCAATGTGGTGCGCGATCCGCGAGAACATCCCGACGCTATCTTAGGAGATTTCTCAACGATGAATGCGGAGGAGAAATTCTCGAAAGACGACGTAGCGCTGGTTTACGGGAATGTGTGGAAGCAGCTTTACTTCAAGAAAGTCGGCGACGACTATTTCGTGCTGCCTGGCGAATGGGACATGACGCACAGGGTGTGGCACCCTTATGCTGCGCGGCCCGGGACGGAATGGTGGGTGCCGTACTATTCTCCCGACAGCATGAAGCGGCCGACCGGCCCCTTGTGCGACGGCTGCCACTCGGTCAACTACGATATTCGCACCAAGGCGATGACCGAGTGGAACGTGGGCTGCGAGCGTTGTCATGGTCCGGGCAGCGAGCATGTAAAGGCTCCTTCGCGTTCGAACATTGTGAATCCAGCGCGGCTCGGTACCGTGCATGCCAACGACGTCTGCATTCAGTGCCATGCTCGAGGGCTCCCGCTTACCAATCCAATCAACGGCCAATACTTCAACTGGCCGGTTGGGTATCGGGTGGGACTCGATCTACAGGATTTCTGGAAACTCGCAGACCACAAGCTGGGCGAAACCAGTTTTACGTTTTATCCAGACGGTACGGGGCATGTGAACCGGGAACAGGGCAACGACTTTGTGCAGAGCGAGATGTACTCGCATGGCGTCAGGTGCTGGAGCTGCCATGACGCGCATGGTACCGACAACGAATCGAATCTCCTGAAACCGACGAGCGTGATGTGCCTCGAATGCCATGGCCCCGGCTCGCCGAACGGACCCCACGCCAACACGGTTGAAGCACATACCCATCACAAAGCCGGCAGTCCGGGCAGCGAATGCGTGGAGTGCCACATGCCGAAAATCGAGCGGAATACTGTGGATGTCTACGTGCGCAGCCACACTTTCCGATTCATCACGCCGGCGATGACGGAACAGTACCAAATCCCAAACCCATGTAACTTGTGCCACGCGGACAAGTCCACCCAATGGGCGACGGAGGCGATGCAGCACTGGCCCGAGCAGTCCCAGTGGCGCCTGAAGTTCTAGCTCAAATGATCCTCAACCGAGTTTAGATCAGCCCCACAAGCGCGGGAGTCGAACGTTCCCGAAGCCCCACGCCGTCTCGGGATTCTCAAGGATGTCGTTCCCTCCGCTCCTTTTACTCACGCGGGCAACGGCTTGCCCTTGGTCTCCACTCCGAGTGGCAATAGCAGTATCCCCGCCAGGAAGGCCCACGCCGTCAGAGCTACGGGAGTCCCGAGTGTGTCAAAGTGACGAACTCCCACACCCACGAGAAACGTGAACCCGGCTGCCGCAAAGCGTCCTATGTTGGTGACAAATGCAAACGCGCAGGCGCGGCATTCCGTTCCATACTGTTCGGGTAGCCAGAAGGAATACACAATGAAATTAGCTCCGCCCACGCCAAGAAGAAATGCGCACACCATGAACAACAACACGGCGTCGTGTTGCAGGTAAAACACGCGTCCGAACGCCATCCAGATCGAGACGGCCATCAAAGCATAAAAGATGCCCAGCGTGGCCTTGCGGCCCAGCCAGTCCGCAAGTAGCGGCACAACCAGAGCCGCAGCAACCGTCCCGATTCCGAGGAGCGACGATGCGTATGACGCCAGCCGCGCTCCATCCATCGCTGTCCGCCCCTCCCTCGTGGCGATGAATGTCATCGCCGTCGGCACATACACGGAGCCTGCCCACAATCCGATCAGCGACACGATCAAATAGATCGAGTTCATGATCGTTCGGCGGCGATACTCCGGCGAAAAAATCGCGAGGAAGACACGGCGCATCGTCCATTTCTTGCCGAGTTCCTTATGTTTGCTCTCCCAGCGAACTGGTTCTTGGACGCGATTGCGGATCAATGCCACCAGGAATGCCGGCGTTCCACCGACGACGAACATAGACCTCCAGCCAAAGTGGCTGCCAATGAAGTAGTTCGCTGCCGAGGCCAGAAAAAATCCGAAGTAATAACCCGTGTGCATCAATGCCGCGCCCATTGTGCGGCGCTCCTCGGGCCAGTCCTCGGAGACAAGCGAGGCCCCGATCGACCATTCTCCGCCAATGCCTACACCGGCCAAGAACCTGAACAGTGCAAGAGTCCAGACACCCGTAGACAAGGCGGCCAGCAAGGTAAAAAGTGAAAAACAGAGTATGCTAAACATCATCGTTCGCACGCGGCCGAATCGATCCGCGATGGGTCCCCAGACCAAAGCTACTCCCCACCCGACCATGAAAAGGGCGAAGAGGAGTCCGCCGTAGAAACCAATGTTCGCCGTGGTGGCGGGAATTCCAGACCTGGGCAATAGATCGCGCAAAGCGGGGACCAACACCAGCGAGTAAATGAACGAGTCCATCCCGTCCATGGTCCACCCAGCCCATGCCGCCCAGAAGCTGCGCACCTGGTTGCGGGAAAGCCCGGGCCTGAGGCGCTTGGGGCCGAGCTCCCCGTTCACGAAATTCGTCCCGTCTTCGATTCTATTCTCCGTGATTTCGTCGGGAATCCGACCCGTGTCGTTCCTGTCGGTTCCGTCGGTTCATGCCGGAAACAGTTGGCTCTTGGTCTTCACTCGCAAGAGGATTGGTGCTGTCTTTACGCGAGCACCCCATAAATCTCAGGAGGCATTTCAGTCTGCTCCATCCCGTGCGGATGGCTGGATTACAAACGGAAAAAACAGTGGCAACGTGGAAGTGACGACGCCGCTACCGTCTCGAGTTATTTCACCGGAGCAAATTTCTGAACCCGTTTGCCGGAATCAACCTCACCCGTGTAGAGGTTTCCGTGGGAGTCCATGGCGGCCACATGCAGCCAGTGGAACTGCCCCCCATTGTGGCCGGCGTGGCCGATCTTCCCTACAACAGCCCCATCGCTGCGGTTGAGGATCCAGACCACATTGTTCATGATGTCCGACACAAACAGGTACGTCTGTTTCGGATCCACCGAGAAGCAGATGGACCCAACCGATCCGCGGTCGAGCGTTTGGTTGGCCACGAAGAGTTCCTGCACGAACTTGCCTTGTTTCGTAAACACCTGGATTCTGTCGCCGCCGCGATCACAGATGTAGACGAACCCATCGACCGAAATCTGAACGCAGTGGACCGGTTCCCTGAACTGTTTAGCAGGAGAGCCTGAGGGATCATGCAGCGGTGCCGGGTCGTTATCAATTTGGCTCAAGGGAATCCCGTACGCGCCCCATCCACGCTTGAACGCACCGGTGCTCGAGTCCAACACGATGACCCGTTTATTGAGGTAGCCATCCGCGATGTACAACTCGTGCGCATCCTCGTCCAATTTAGCCGCCGCTACCCCACGCAGGAGCAGGGTGGTTTGTTGGTTGTCCTGCTTTTGTTCGTTCATCTGCGCTGGCGGCACGGTTGGTCCGCGGTGGCCGAAATCCGAAATGAACTTCCCATCGGTCGTGAACTTGAGCAGGGTGTCCCCGGCTCCAGCTCCCCCGATCCACACGTTCTTCTCGCTATCCACAAAGATGGTGTGTTCTGAACTCGGCCAGCCGGGCGCATATCCCGGGCCGCCCCACGACGTGAGAAGGTTGCCATCGGTATCGAACTCAAGCACCGCAGGCGGCTGTATGCAGCATTCGGCGGTCGGCGGTGTCAACGCGGCGTAATTCTCAGTCTTATCGAAGTCACGCGGACGCTGCAAGACCCAGATGTGGTCGTCCTTGTCCACGAACATCCCCGTGATTGCTTCCATCGTCCAGTTGTTGGGGAGTTGCTTAGGCCAATCTGGGTCGTACTTATAACGCGGCGGGTCTTGCGCGCGCGCCGCGGGGCCAAGCACCAAAGAAAATAGAGAGCAAAGGCCGACCGATAGGACGAGCGCGCTGGCTCGTGTCTTTGAAATAAACATCGAACTCTCCTCGCCGTTTGATGAGTCCGACAGCGTCCGCCATCCAGGACTCTAGTTCCCGAGAGAAAAGATGTCAATGTGCGGCGCCTAACGAGAGGAGTGCCATGGAAGCTTCGGCGCCAAGGAAGGCCTCGCGCGAATTACAACGAGGGCGTGCAAAAAAATAGATGCCGGCAGGCAAGAGAAACCGAACGACTGGATCCCGAGAGCGGAAAATGACGCGGTCGTACTTCCGGTGCATAACTGAGGCTGATTCCGAGCTTGCGCAATACGGTAAAATTACTTGCCGGGCTGCTTCGTTAACTTTTGTACGCCAAGAAAATTGACGTTATCTTCGCAAACCATTTCCATCAGGTTCCACGTCGGTTTCAATTGGAAGACCATTTGTCCCTTCCAGGGCTTCGTATACGCCTTCGGATCGTCAATCGTGATGTCGTCCTGCAACGTGTTGTGGTCCACGCGCCTTATGCGCTCGACGACATGCAGGTCCTCCGAGTGCGGATGGCCTGCCCGATCGAGCCAAGTCTTGTCGTTAAAACCGATCGCATCCACGACCAGCGTATCCCCATCCCACGTGCCAATCGAGTCCCCCATCCAGGTTGGATCCAAGTCGTCGGGATGTTTCCGCCCATCCGTATAGATTTGGCGCACAAAGTGGTTGTACTCGAATAGCATGATCACCCGGCCAGGGATCTGAATAATCTCCAGTGGAAACGGCTGAAGATAGATTCGTGGCACGCCGGGAGGAAAACACCCGACCGAGTCTCCTAAAGTTGGATTCACCGGGTCGTTCGTCTCTGCGTTAGCTCTGGGACCGTACCCGGGCTTGTTGGCTTGGAATTTCGCCTCGGCCCAGGGCGTCATCGGAGGCAACTCGGGGCCGAAGGTGTAAAGCGCATAGGCACGAGCGCTGGCCGGCGGATGCTGGGTCCAAACTCCCGTTAAATCCGGTGTGGCGGGGGACATCGGAGTCGTTGGCGCCGACGGCGCCGAAGTTTGAGCGAGCAGAACGGGCGAGAAAGCGAGAACGGTCACCAGCGCAAGGACTAAACTCGCAAAACGATTCCGCATTTTGAAACTCCTCTCGTGCCTTGGACTCCGGCCTTCCACTCAGCTCCGGCTGAAATAGTATCCTCATCAACGATCAGGCGTAAAGTCCTCGCTAGGCAAGTGGTCCAGATTACCGACTCGAGCTGTCGAGTCAAATTCACTGACGTTGAAAGAGCATTTCCGCCGCTTGCCCGAGAGTCCGAGCCGGAGTAGAATCCTACCCCGCGCGACCGCATTTGACGGAGGCACCATGAGAAAGCGCTTGGCTTCGAAAATGATCGCGATCGGCGTTGTTTGTGCTGCCATGGTGGCGGCGCTCCAATGCAGCGCGGCTCGTGCGGCGAGCGACGACGAAGCCGTGCTCCAGGCCGACCATGCATTGGTGGAGGCCATCGGGAAAACCGACAACGCAGCACTCGGTAGGCTTCTCGACGAAAATTTCGTCTGGACGGACTCGGCCGGAAAATCCTCGACCAAGGCGCAGGTCCTACAGAATTTGCCGAAGCCTGCGGATGGCTACGACGCCGAAGCAAAAGTTCGAACCTACGGCGATGTCGCGGCCGTTCAATCCGCCAACGGGAAAGTACACGTCTTGCGCGTATGGGTGCAACGTTCCGGGAGCTGGCGGATGCTGGTTTATCAGGAGGTCACACAGGCTGAGAAGGCGGAACCTCCGGGGCCCGGCACGAACATTTGCGTGAACCCGTGCAAGACCGTTCCTTACACACCGAAGAACGAAGCCGAAAAGGGAGTCATCCTTTCGTGGCAGCAGCTGGAGACCGCAGTCACGAACCATGAACCGCAGAAGTGGGCGCCCCATTTTGGTGACGATTTCGTGTTGATCGCTTCAGGCGCAACTCAGCCGACCACCAAGGCCGACCGCATTGCACAACTTAGCAAGCCGGGCATCGGTCCAGCGCCGCCCGCACTGGCGTGGGCGCACATGTTCGATTACGGGAACGCGATCGTGATGGAAGCGCAAAGCAAACCCTTTAGCGGCAAACCCGCGCACATCAGTCGCGTTTGGTTCCAACAAAAGGACGTGTGGCAGATGGCACTTAGCTACCAGACAACGATCCAAGCCGCTCCCGCGATAGTACCCAAGTAGACCTGCGCGGCCGCTTGTGCTCGCGGTAACACCAAGGGAAAAGCAAGGGCACACCAACCGGCGATTGCACATGCGGGAAAAGCCTGCATTGGGGCGATCGTGAGAGGCACGTCCTCTAAGACCCGAAAGCAGCAACCGATGATCTCAAGCTACTCGTTCGCATCCGCGGGCTCGTCGGAACACACGTCGATTCGTGCGTCTTCAACGGAACTACCGGACTCCAGGATTGCAATCGAACGACTACGGCTCGGTCACAAGTCGCTTTGCTGCCCAGTCCGCGAGGACCGGTGGTTGCAACTCTCTGGGACCTCCGGCATTCGAAGCCTGGGAATGCCCTGTACCTTCCACGATCCAAGACTCCAGATCGAACGGCCTCATTGGATGCGCCACTTCGAGTTGATCCGGATCGCTGGGATAGATCGTAGAGGACAGCCGGATTTCTAATCGTCCCCCCTCCGGGTAATCCCTTCGCAGGGTAGATCCCTTCCTCTGCCCTTCCGCCAACCGCTCTCACCTGCTCTCCCGGAGGGCCGGCATCCTGGGCGAGCGCTGGCCGAGTCAACACTTTCGAAAATGCAGGAATGCCCGCAGACATTCATCCCCATTTGAACCAGGGTCTCCGGCTGAGCTTCGACGAAAAACCCACGGACTTTCCTCCTCACTCTTGCAGAGTATGGCGTCACAGACAGCCGAGATTCTATTGGTCGAAGATGTTTTTCCGGCCGACGCCCCCAAGAATCTTACCGTGGGCCTTGTGCGTTCCCTTGAGGTTTTCGTTCCGGGTGCCGCTCGTAATAGTCGATAAAACCGATGAGGTCCGCGTTGAACTTCCCTGGGTATTCCCGATACATGAAGTGCCCACCATTATTTTGGATGATCATTTGCACGTTCGTGTTTCTTGCGGCAATGATGTCGAACAGAGCCAACTCTCTCTGCATCTTCGCTGTCTCATCGTTCGCGCCCCAATCGAGCACGTCGTTCTTGCCGCCATACAGCAGCACCGGCATTTGGAGAACTCCATCGTTTCTCACGCGATCCCACATCTTTGCCAGGTAAGCTCGGAACTCCTTGGTGCGGAGCGGTTCGCCTGCACCGGCGTTAAGTTTCGCTCGAGCTTCCCGCGTCTTCGGCTGACTCGCCATGTACGCATCCGCTGCCCAATACTCGTCGTCGAAGGTGGTTGGCAACCAGGCGAGAATCGTTACCCTGCATTTCAATCCTTCGTAAGATGATTGGTCTGGACACTTCGTTAAGCTGGCGTCCAGCTTGGCCGGGCCCACAATCACATCCGGATCTTCCGGACCGGCGGCGATGATGACCAGGGTCTTGACTGCTTCCGGATGCTCGATGGCCAAGAAAAACGCGATTGCGCCGCCGGCTGAGTGACCCACCAGGTGTACTGGACCGAGCTTCAGGGTTTCAATGAACTGGTAGATGAAATCGGCCTCGGAGGCATAGTTATAGTTTTTGTCATCGAGCGGATTGCCCGTCATCCCGCTCGCGAGCCGGTCCAACGCGAAGACGTGGAACCGCTTCCCCAGGCCGGGGATGTTCCTCGAGAAGACGTTCGCAGTGGACGACCCGGCCATCGAACCGCCGTGAATCATCACCATCGGCTCACCCTGCCCCATTTCGTAGTAGCGCGTCCTAACGCCGCGGACATCCACGAATTTGGCCGTGAGGCCACCGACCGACGCATCCGAGTTCACTGCAGCGCGTGCTTCAACTTGCCCGCCAATGAGCACGAACAGCGACACAAGGGCGAGGGCACTTGCTTTCAACCACTCAGTCCGTCGCGGCCGGTGACACGTGAGCGCGAGCCGTTGATTGATTCCGTTCGTGATAGACATTGTTCAGCGCCTCCGCTCTGAAGAAATGCTCTACGGTCTGCTTGTGCGGCTTTCGTCCACCTCGACTGGCGGCCGCTATGGATGCGATCGCGGAAACCTCCGAGCCTAGTCCGATTTTCCCTTTACAGCGGTCATGACGGGCGAAGCCTGAATCGTTGTGTGATAGCTTTCCGTCATCTGCCAAAGACCATCCTTGTTTCTTGCAAACACGCGGCTCGCCCAATATGCTTTGCCGCCCCAGTTCGGTTGGCACGCTATCATCACCACGGCAGTGTCGAAATCCCACATCCGCGCCCACAACACCGGCGACACCGCGACTGCAGGAGCGTGAGATTGGACTTGTTTCTGGATTGAATCCCATCGGTCCTGCTTGGTCAGTACACCGTAGGAACTGATCACTACGTTGTCATCGGATACGTGGCGATTCCACTGCTCCGGGACGCCGCTCTCCTGTTCCTCCCAGGCCGCAACGGCCGCCTCCTCGTTTGGCGTCAGCGCCTTGAACGGAATCTCTTTGCACGGATTGGTGCAAGGTATTGCAAAGTCCGGCCTGCCATCGGGGTTTTCCGACCGCGGACGCGTGGCGATCTCACTCGCATGCAATAGCCGCCAGCCGGCCGGACGTTGCACCCAAAAGTGCGCGGCGTATTTGTTCCCCTGGTTCTCCTGTATCCACACCACCTTCCCATATCTGTGCTCGATTATTTTGACGTCTCCGCCGCTTGGTAACAGCGGCTTCAGCCCGGCACGGAGAGCATCCTCCTTCGCCCACATCACTCCATCGGTGTCGATCCAAGTGAAATCCGCGTCGAGCAGCCGATTGGCTGCTGCCTTGTCGCCCTTTTCCAGGGCCTGCACCACGGCGCGATCGGCCAGAACCACCGCATCATCGGCGGCTGCCGGCCTGCTCGACAGCGCGGCCACGGTACCAACACACACGACACCGGTGACGAGAGCATCCGTGATGAAGCGTTTCATAAGCCCTCCGTCTTAGACCTGGCTGCTTGCCAGACTTCGCTGCTGCCTCGTTCGGGAAGCGAGAAGACTAACACTCGGTTCCCACACGATTGTTTGGACTGACAAGCATTGGTGCGAAAGCTTCTCGCGCGTCGTGCTTCTACCATCGCGTCGTTGGAACTGTCAAGTGACCTCCAAAAAGACTGCGGCACGACGTGTTGTTCCGGAAGCTGAACCATTCGTGCGTCGGGACGCTCTTTGAGCGGGCGGATACCCAGAAGTTCCCGGAGTTGCCGTGGTCCGGGTCAAAGGCCACAGATGAAATGTCCTGCACCTTGTCGGCGCATTGCTTATTTTACGGCGGTGGTTGCAACTCGTCATCGCCGTCACTGCGGACACATTCGCCGCGACGTCCGTTTTGGGTAAATGGTCCATGGCACGTCACCACGAGAAATCGCTGGCGGATTCCACCCTACCATCGTAGGGCTGATTTCTTGGACCTGATGAACGGTTGTTATTGTTGTTAATGTCATCTCACTGGGATTTGCCTTGACACGCTTTGTCGCACGATGGTATCTGACTTCCAGCGTCTGGGGTCGAATCGGGCTTCGCACCACTATCTTGAGGAGATACCAATGAATTCGGTCACTTTCGATTTGGTCGGCCGGGTGTGTTTCCGCTTGAGGAAAGCCATTCCGGTTGCGGGCCTGGGTCTTGTCGCGCTCTTAATTTCTGCGCCACTGTTCTCACAAGCTAACCTCGCCAGCATCCAGGGATCGGTTACAGACCAATCCGGCGCCGCCATCGTTGGCGCGTCGGTAACCGTCACGGACGTAGCTAGAGGCGTTACGCGGACCTTGACCACGGATGAAGCAGGCGTGTACAACGCTGCCGCTTTGGTTCCCGGCACGAAAACGATCCGCGTTGACTTCGCAGGCTTCAAGAGCATTGAGCGCACCAACGTCGTCTTGGAAGTTGGCGAGAGCGTTCGTGTGGATTTTTCTCTCCAGCCCGGCACTGTGGCGCAGACGGTTACGGTCGAGACAACGGTCCCGCTCACGGACACCTCCAACGCTGAACTCGGCGGAACGTTGACCAACCAGACGATCAATGACCTGCCTTTGAACGGCCGCAATTACATAAACCTCCTCACCCTGCGCCCGGGCGTCTCGATTTACTCGGGGGGCGGATTCTTTACCCAGAGCACGGACGGACTTCGTCCCGATGACAACGTCTTCTTGCTGGACGGTCTGACGCAGACCGTGGCCTGGACGGGGCTGAGCATCGTGAATGGCGCATCCCTGGCCGGAGATTCTCAGACATTCGTGCCCCTCGATGCCATTCAGGAATTCCAAATCGTGCACCTCCCCGGGGCGGAATACGGCTTCAAGTCCGGCGGCGTGGTCAACGTCGGGCTAAAGTCAGGGACGAACGGCGTGCACGGCACTGCCTATGCGTTCGGCCGCACCGATGGCTGGGATGCGAAGAACTATTTCGACAGGGCAAGCAACGGCTTTCCGCCGGCCCCATTGTCCCTGGAACAGTTCGGCACTACCGTGGGCGGCCCCATCAAGAAAGACAAGCTATTCTGGTTCTTGTCATACGAGGACCAGCGCTATACCACGGCTGGCTCATTCACCACGACCTCGCCAGTGACCTGCACTTTTACGGACCCCGGCTGCGGACTGACCGCGTTTGATCCGGTTGACAGCCTCGTAGACGCATGCACCGCCGCCGGGCGGGCGAACGTGACTCCGCTCAGCGCGAAACTTGCCGGCCTCACCAATCCGGCTACCTGTACGGTGACAGCGAATCCTCCCGGTTCCAAGATTGTTCCCGGCCAGGCGGCAAGCATATTCCCCCTCAACAATTCGCCCGTTCTTTACCCGAACTTAACGGACACCAACCAGTCGGACAATGGCCTGGCGAAAATTGATTACCACCTCAATGACCACAACACGATCAATTTCTACTATTTTATCGGTGAGAACAACGGGACCTGGGCCGACGGCGCCAACGAAATCGCGCCAAACTGGCAGTCCCTTCTCCACGTGCGATCCCAACTGTTCAACGGCAGTTGGACGTATGTCCCGAATTCATCGTGGGTGAATCAACTCCGGGGTGGATACGGGCGTTTTACCCAGAGCTACCTTAGCGCCGACCACACCACCCCGGCGTCAGCCTACGGAATCAACACCGGCGTGACGAACCCGTTTTTTGACGGCTTCCCGATTTTGTTCATGATCGGCCTCAATGCCTCTCCGGGCGGATCATGGCCAAAGCTCGTCGGGCCCGACGGCACCTACGATTTCGCGGATACCGTCTCGTATCTGCACGGCAAACACACGTTTAAGTTCGGCGGCGAGGTCATGGACCAGATACACACCGGGGCCATCACTGCGTATGGCAAGGGCCGGATCAAATTCAAGCCATTCAACGCCACTGGCAATCTGCTGGAAAACTTTCTCCTGGGCGATATCGCCGATGGGTCCGCCCTTCTGACTGGCAATGCCCAACGCGATTCTCACATGTGGTCATACGCAGGGTTTGTGGCGGACGACTGGCGCGTCTCTTCGAGACTAACCTTGAACCTGGGAGTTCGTTACGAGTTGAACTCCGTTCTCCAGGAGACGAACAACCTGCTCGGTAATTTCGACCCGAATTTGGGAATGGTGCAGGTTGGCAAGCAGATTCCTTCGCTCTATAACGGCGACCATAACAACTTCGCTCCGCGTCTCGGCCTGGCCTGGGATGTCCTAGGCACCGGCAGGTTCGTGGTCCGCAGCGGTTTCACCATCATGTACTCGCAGATCGCCCAGCAGTCGTTCATGGGGCTCGGCAATTTGCTCGGCGCACCCGCCGATCCCACGGCGGCCACACTTGTAGTGGGTGGCGTGGCGACACCAGGCACCGGGACCATCAATCTCCAGGCCGTAAGCTTCACTGGCAATGGAACGGCTGCCCTGGTAAACGGTTGGCAAAACAACAGCCCCACGACGCCAATCTTCCCGACCAACGTGACGCCGGTGTGCGGCGATGGCTCGTCTGCTGCAGGCGTCAACGGCGGCTTGGCGACGAGCCCCTGCACAATCTTTGCAGTGGATCGTAATCTGCGCACCCCATCGGTGGACGGCTGGTCCCTTGGTTTCCAGGCTGCCCTCACACGTAGTTTGTCGTTGGACCTTAGCTACGTTGGCAACCATGGTAACGACCTGATTGGGTTCAGGGATATCAACGAGGTCAACCCACTCTCCCCGGCGGAGATTGCCTGCGGCCATTGCGAAACCAACCAACCCTTTGCGGCCAAGTTTCCCTATCTGTCTTACATTGACCAACTCTCGAACCTCGACCGATCCAACTACAACGGCCTGCAAGCGACTCTCACGCAGCACGCTTCCCGCGGGCTGTCCTTCACGCTCGGTTACACGTACTCTCACTCGAGCGACGACGCTTCCTCCAATTGGAGCGGCGCCGGCGTCATTGACAATGGCTTCCAGCCCGGTTCGTACTACGGCAACAGCGACTTCGACGTCCGGAATCGCTTCACGGCCACCGTCACCTACGCCCTCCCCGGAAAAGAGGGGTTTGGACAAATGCTCGAGGGCTGGCAGATCAATTCCATCGTGACGCTTCAGAACGGCCAGCCTTGGAGTGCTCTCGATGCCGGCGACGACTTCTCAGCCGACGGCGAGTCGAACAACATCCCCGCGTATCTTGGTGCCCACTGGGATTTCTTCGGCAATCCTAATGACTTCAGATCCGATCAAAATTCCATCCCCTATTGCGCTGGATCAGACTTCTCGGTCCCCTTTACTGGTCCCCTCGGAAGTAACCCGGGCAGTTGCACTCAAACTACACCCGGTGGAAGCGTCACTCTTTCCGCCGCGCAAGCGGATGCCTTCCGGACCGCTTGCTTCGCGGCTGCCACCACCGCGAACGCGGTGGCGAGCCTTGATGGGGCCACACCCGGCGGTGCCGGAGGCTGTTTCGCGCAGAACAAGTCCGTGCTGATTCCTCCTGTTTACGGAACGTTTGGCACGGCGGGCCGGAACATCTTTCCCGCTTCCCCCTTCAGGAACTGGGATATGTCTATCTATAAGAACTGGAAATTCAGGGAAAAGCTCACCGCCCAATTCCGGGCTGAGTTTTTCAATGTTCTCAATCATCCCGAGTTCGCCAACCCGGGTGGAGGGCCAAACGGCTACCTTCACAACGATCCTTCCGTGCCCAACCTGTTCGGGTGCGGTTGCGCCACCCCGGATGTGGCTGGCGAGAATCCCGTCCTCGGGTCCGGATCCAACCGGGCGATTCAGTTGGGCTTGAAGTTGATCTTCTAGCCGCTGAAGGTTCGCTTAACCGAGAAGGGGCCGGAACTATTTCCGGCCCCTTTCTCATTTCACCAGGGGAGAACTTCCGTGAAATGCCTCATCACGAACACGATTGCCATCGCAATTCTCTGCGTTTGCATTTTGACTGCGCTGTCCAGCATGCCGGTTACCGCCGCCGATGATGTGGTGGTTCTGGCCGATCGCGCCGTGGTGCAGGCCCTGGAAAAGGGCGACAAGGCAGCAGCCAATCGGCTGCTCGACGCGGATTTCACTTGGATCGACACCGATGGAGTGATGTGGGCGAAGCGGCGGAGACGTCAAAATAATCGAGCACAGATATGGGAAGGTGGTGTGGATACAGGAGAACCAGGGGAACAAATACGCCGCGCACTTTTGGGTGCAACGTCCGGCCGGCTGGCGGCTGCTGCACACCACCGAGATTGCTGTGCGCGAGCGGGATTTTGAGTTCGTCCGGCCCACGTACGACATTCCCTGCGACAATCCCTGCCAGGAAGTACCCTACAAACCGCTATCGGCAGCCGAGAAGGCTGCTCTCGACGAATGGCAGGAACAGGAGTCGAGCCCAGCGGGCTGGGCCAAACACGTCGCCGATAATTACGATCAACGCGTGGTCAGTACGTACGGAGGGCTTTCGCCGTCCAAAGCTGACCGGATCGCCGCGATGACCAAGCGAGCGCAGAGTGATCCCAATGCTCCCAAAGTAGGGGCGGCTCCGGCGCTCTGGATTCGCACGTGGGACTTCGGAGACGCGGTCGTGATGATCGCCTGTCAGCCGAACTATGGGGAGAAGGCGTATTGGTCCAGCCGTGTCTTGGCGCCTGTAAACGGTCTCTGGCAAATGGTCGAGAGCTACCACAACTATATTCGCGCATCACCCGTGATGACCGCCGTGCCGGAGGCAAACAAATAGGATCGCGCAGGCGCCGCTTCAATCGCGTCACGGTCCTTGAGATGCTGCTGCTGAGTAAACGCGCACGCGGCGAATGTGCTTCGCCATAACACACCCGCCCCTCGGGATCGGCAGTTGGGTGTACATGGGCGGTTTCCTAGGTTCAACGCCTTTCCTTGAACAGACTTCGGCTACGTGGTCTGCATTGACTGATATTGGCGTGTGCCACTAACATGTTAAAGTAGTTCTCGCGAAGCGTGACTCGGTCGTCGGCTCGCCCTGCAACTCATCTTGGAGAATATTGACTCATGGTTCGTACGAAGATCGCTCGAGACGTATCCTCGTTGGCGCCGGAAATAGCTTCCGGGAATCGCCGCGGCTTCCCCAAGCAGAATGGACCCGTTTCTGTAAACGAATCGGGAATTCACGAGGTGCCCGGCCTCCGTGAACGCAAGAAGGTACGGCTGCGCCAGGAGATCATCAAAACTGCGGTCAAGCTGTTTCGCAAGCGCGGCTACGAGAACACGCGAGTGGACGACATCGTCCAAATTCTCGAAATCAGCCAGCCGACGTTCTTCCGTTATTTCCCCAGCAAGGATGCGGTCCTGCGGGAGGTCGGTCGGCGCGCGTTTGCGTGCATCGAAGAACGTCTGGAAACCGAACTTTCCAGCGAAGCGACTACCGAGGAGCGCCTGCGACGGATGTATCAGCGCATGGCCCGCGAAGTCGAAGCGGACAGGCCACTGTGGCAGGCGGTGGTGCTATCGGGCGCGATGGACCCGGTGCGGTCGCCCGACATGCGCCGGCCCGAAGAAGTCACGATCAACCTGCTGAGGGAGATTTTTGCCGAAGGCCAAAAGCGCGGCGAGATCACGCGAGACTTTCCCGTGGTTCACCTCGCTGAATTCATGGAAGGACTCTACAACACGATCGTTCGGCAATGGGCCGTGGATCTCACCGGTCCGCACAGACTGAGCGAGCGAGTGCGCAGCGCGGTGGAATTTTTCCTGCGCGCCGCCCAGCCGTGACGGCCGAGTCCTTGCGATGAACGCTGCTGTCCTGCACGAGTTCAAGCGGCCGCTCACGCTTCGAGAAGTTGATCCGCCAAAGCCCGGAGAGACGGAAGTCCTGATTGCCGTGGAAGCCTGCGGCGTATGCCATTCCGATTTACATGTTGCCGATGGCGACTGGCCGCAGTTCGCGAGAATTGTCAAGAAGCCGCTGATTCTCGGACACGAAATTGCTGGGCGGGTGGTTGAAAAGGGTTCTGCAGTCCGCGATTTGCACGTGGGCGACTGCGTCGGCGTTCCCTGGCTTCACTGGACCTGCGGCGATTGCGAATTCTGTCGTGAGGGGAACGAGAATCTCTGCGCGCGGCAGAAGATCACTGGCGTCACCGTTGACGGCGGCTATGCGGAATTTGTAAAGGCGCCGGCGAGCCATGCTCTGAAAATTCCGGAGGGCCTTTCCTCCGTCGAAGCGGCCCCTCTTTTCTGCGCGGGCGTCACCGTGTTCAGAGCGCTCAAGCAGGCAAGGATTTCGCGCGGACAGCGACTGGCTGTCTTTGGCATTGGAGGCTTAGGGCACATTGCGGTGCAAATCGGTTGCGCGCTTGGCGCGGAAGTCACCGCGGTGGACATCTCCGAGGAAAAACTCGCTCTCGCCAAATCGCTTGGCGCTCGCCACGCCCTCCATGCTGCTTCGCCCGATGTGGCCAAGGAATTTCGGAATCGGGGCGGAGTTCATGCGGCGCTTGTGACCTCGGCAGCGAAGGAAGCCTACGACATGGCCTTCTCCTGCGTTCGGCCCAGTGGATATCTTCTTGTTGTCGGCCTGCCCGCCGAAAACATTTGCTTTCCGCCGATTCTCCTGGCGGCCCGCGAAGTCCGCATGCAGGCTACCGCCGTCGGTACGCGGCAAGACCTGTCGGAGATCCTGGCGATGGCTGCGGCGGGAAAAGTTCGCTGCCAGACCGCGACGCGTCCTCTGGCGCACGCCAATCAGGTTCTGGAGGAATTGCGGCAAGGGAGCGTTTCCGGCCGGATCGTTCTTACTCCCCATGGAAGCGTCCCGTCTCACTAAAGTCAAGGCGTCGTTCCCTTCTGCCAGGAAATCTTCTCGTCGCGACAAGCCTCAACTCTCGGTTCCGTTCTCTGCAAGTCTCGTCTGTGCAAGCGAATCCCTCGGCCGTACTGAGCATGCTTTCGTCTTGACGTTAGTCTCTTTAATGTGATATTGGCTATCACAATTTTGGATAGGGACCCGGATTCGATCGGCGGGGATGGGGCGGGAACAGTGATCAAACCAATCAAATTCAGAACCTAGGATCGATACATCTTTGGGCCTACTCTGAAAAACCTTGGCGAGGTATTGAATTTCGAGGAGGACCTATGAAGCCTATCTTGTTGGCGACTGCTTTCGCATCGTTGACGTGTTTGCTGTTCGCTCCTCCTGCTGCTGATGCGCAGGGCGTGGGCGCCTCGGGTGACATCGTCGGAACGGTAACCGATCCGTCGGGCGCGGTCGTCCCGAGAGCCTCGGTTGTCGCCGTCGAAACGGCGAGAGGAAGGCAGTATACGGCCATCACGGATGCCGCGGGACAGTACCGCCTGACAGGGCTGCTGCCCGCCGAGTACAACGTAACCGCGCAGGTCGCCGGTTTCCAGACGCTCGTTCAAAAAGGCGTGGTCGTCAATGTGGGCGAGACGTCGATCTTGGATTTTAGCCTGAAGGTCGCGACTTCCGGACAAACCGTGGAAGTCAGCGCCACACCGCCCGTGGTGGACACCCAGCGGGGAAGCCAAGCGAATACGCTGACCGAGCAGTACATCACCGACCTGCCGATCGACCGCCGCGATTACCTCACGTTCACCCTGCTGTTGCCCGGTGTTTCGAATTCCACCCGGTTGGCAGACGATCAGGATTTTCGCGTTAAACAAACTCCTCAAAGCGGCCTCTCCTTCTACGGAAGTAACGGACGCGGGAACAGCGTCACCGTGGACGGCGGCGAGGCCCTCGGCGATAGCGGCGGCGTTCGCACAACCGTAAGCCAGGACGCGGTGCAGGAGTTCCAGGTGAATCGCAGTAACTATTCTGCGGATTTGGGCGGCGCGAGCGGCGCGTCAATTAACATCGTGACGAAATCAGGAACGAATGATCTGCACGGATCGTTTTTTGGTTTTTTCCGCAATGACGCTTTGGATGCGCGCGATCCGTTCGCGTTTAGCCCCGCGCTGGCGCCGAACCCGACGTTCAGCAACTTTAACTTTGACTCCGTTGGCGCGCCTGTAAAGAACAGCCTGAGCCGCTACCAATACGGCGGCGCCGCGGGACTTCCGATTCAAAAAGACAAAACATTTCTGTTCGTCGCGTTCGAGGGTCTCCTGCAGAACTCCCAAAATTCAGTCCCTCTGTTGACCAACAGCTCGATTTTCCTCGGGCCGAATCCAGTGGCGGCAGCGAACCCGTTTGCGCCGAGCGACCCCAGGTTCGCCCAGCAGGCAATTGTCACAGCTCTGGCGACGGACCCCGGAAATCCGACGGTTCCGTGCATCAACAATCCGAACGGCACCGTTACGCCCTTGCCCGCACAGACCTGCGCTGGAGCGCTCGCGACCGGGTTGACCGTGAGTCCTGTGACGGGCCTGACACCAGGTCAAACTGCGCTGAATCAATACTTCATCGGCCAGCTCGAAACAAATGGAGGGCTTTTCAATTACAACACCCGCGAATACCTGGCATCGGTTCGGCTCGATCACCATATCACTAACTCGGACCAGGTCTCGTTCTCCTTCAGGTACGGGTACGATCTCGAAGAAAATCCCGATGTGCAATCCCTGACAGGTTTCTCGGCCGGCAGTTCGATTCACACCTATGACGACACCATTCAAGGAGCCTGGTTCCACGAGTTTAGCCCGACGGCTCAGAACGAACTCCACCTGCAGTGGGACTACAACAGTTTCAACGTGATTCCGAACGAGCCCGGCGCGGTGGGAATCCAAGTCCCGGGCTTCGCAAACAATCTGGGAACGAACATCTTCCTTCCCAATTTCACGATCCTGCGCCGTCTGGAATTTGCCGACAACATGACCCTCATTCGCGGCCACCACACCATGAAGTTCGGCGGCAACGAGCTGCTGCGCGGCAACCATTCAGAATCGCATACGTTCTTCCCCGGCCGATTCGTCTTCGGCACGTTGCCGGGATCCGCGCTCAGTTCGTGCCTGTCAAACCCCAACGGTGCAATCACGGGTACTGCGACGACGGGCTGTGGGCTGGGCGGGACTCTGGGTTCGGCCGTCATTGATTCGCTGCAGGGAGCATCCTTGGGGGCGCCGCAAGTGTATCAGCAGGGCTTTGGCAATCCTGATTACCCGGCCTATACGCGTCCGTTGACGGGCCTTTACTGGCAGGATTCCTGGGCGGTCACGCCTGGTTTCACGCTGAACTTTGGCCTGCGATATGAAATCGACTCGCAATATCTTCCCTTGAATACGGATTATCACGATTTTGCTCCGCGCCTATCGTTCGCATGGGACCCGTTCAAAGATCACAAGACGGTGATCCGAGGCGGCTACGGGATTTTCTACGGCCCGGTTGATTCGCAGATTCCGGCGGTGGACTTAAGTCTGGGAGTTCTGAACAAGAATCGCAGCACAGTCGAGAACCAGCACAATACCGCACAGATACCGGATCAGATCCAAAACGTTGTCAACACATGCGGGATCGGAGTCGCTGCATTTGGAGCTGCAGGCGTTATTTTCCCGGGCACCGGTGCCAGTCCCTGCAATCGGTACATTTCCATTTACGTCGACCCGCTCACTCTGACGCCCCTTCCATTTCTGCAAAACTCCGCGGCTGTGTTTCAAGGACTGTTCGCTGCAGGCAAAATCCAGTGCACCGTGCCGGCTCCCGGAAGCCAAGCTTGCATTACGCCGACCGACGTGGCCCCGTTCGGCATCTTCGTTCAAAATACGGGCCAACTTTCGCCGCTGACGGTGCTTTTCAGCAACCCTCCGAATTATGCGCCTCCTTATTCGCAGCAGGCGTCGATAGGAATCGAGCGCGAAATTTCGCCGGGGTTTTCCATTTCCCTGAGCGGGATTTATTCCCACACACTGCGGCTTCCGGTCGCGCTGGATACAAACTTATTGCCCGCGCCAATCTCTACGGTAACGTTGGCAAACGGAAAGAGTATTTCGTACCGTAACTGGAATACGGACACTCCCGGCAATCCCGGCGCCGATCCGCTCGGCGGCGTCGAATTCCCTGGTGGGCTTTCTCCTTGCGGCGCAAATCCTTTCGCTTGTTTTGTGAATCCACTGATCGTGCAAAATAACCAGTACACCGCAGCGGCGTCTGCCCTCTACGAGGGCGGAATCATTGAAGTGAAGAAGCGCTTCAGCGATCACTACACAATTTTCGGGAATTACACTTACAGCAAGGGCTTTGATACATCCACCGACTTCAATACGGACTATGGGCCGCAAGATCCAACCAACTTGAGCCTGGATCGCGGTCTTTCGGAATTCGACGAGCGGAATAAGTTCGTGGTCGCCGGAGTGTTCGACAGCCCGTGGAAAGAAGCCATCTTGTCGGGCTTTCAGTTGTCCCCCATTTTCACCTACAGCAGCGGACATCCGTTCAATCTATTGGCCGGAGGAGAGGTCAACGGCGACGGCCACACAACAAATGAACGTCCGATCGGAGCACCCCGCGACTCCGGCCTCGGCCCCAACCTGGTAGATTTCGATGCGCGCCTCACTTGGCAGCACCGGCTGACCGAAAAAGTGAATCTGCAATTCACGGCCGAGGGATTCAACATCGCAAACCGGACCAACTTTGCGAGCGTCAACAATGAAGTCAGTCCGCTGTTTGGTTTTGAACCCGGGTTCACGACGTTTAACGTGCATGGGATTCGACCGGGCACAGCTCTGGCTGGCGGGGGTATCGCCACGTCCAGCACGCCGCTGGCTTTCACGTCCGCGTTGCCCAAGCGTGAAATTCAGTTTGGCGCGCGCCTGACTTTCTAGGTTGGTTTCCAATAGAGGGACGATGGGGCGAACGATCCCCGCTCCATCGTCCCTTGTATGCGTTCACTTCAGGTGTCCGAAAGGGCAGCGAATGACATCGCCGGTATTGGGTGAGTTCATGGGCACCTTGGTCCTGGTTCTGTTGGGCAACGGAGTGATCGCGAACATTTCTCTCGCGCGGTCGAAGGCGCAAGGCGCGGGATGGATGGCCGTCTCCACGGGCTGGGCGTTCGCAGCAATGGCTGGGATTTTCACGGCTATCGCCTGCGGAAGCCCAGACGCTCATATCAATCCAGCAGTGACCTTGGGCATGGCATTGCAGAGCGGCAATTTCACGAAGCTCGTGCCATACATCACAGCGCAATTGCTGGGAGCGTTCCTCGGCTCGGTGCTCGTGTGGATTCATTTTCTGCCGCACTGGGTCGAGACGCCGGATCCGATGCACAAACTAGGTTGCTTCTGCAGCCATCCGGCTTTTCCGCGCAGAATTACGAACCTGGTGAGTGAAATCATCCCGACATTCCTGCTCGTATTCGTCGTGCTCTGCATTTTTTCGCGCGCCAACTTGTCGGGCGGCATGGCAGCTGGTTTAGGACCGTTCCTGGTGGGCGCCTTGGTCTGGGGTCTGATTCTCTCGCTGGCAGGGACAACCGGAAGCAGCATGAACCCTGCGCGCGATTTGAGCTCCCGGATCGCGCACGCGATTCTTCCCATCGCAGGGAAGGGCAGGTCGGATTGGGCGTACGCGCCGATTTCGGTGTTCGGCACGCTGATTGGTGGGGCACTGGCTGGTCTGGCGATCCGCCTTCTTCACATCTAGAGAAAGCGCGTGTTAGGATCTGCGGAACGCGGAGAGAATTGACGTTAGTCGCTAACATATGATATGTACACGCACTAAAGTGACACAACGTCAATCGAGTTGTTTCACCATGCGGGGCGGGACTATCGGATCTGGCCACCCCCCGATCTGTGGTCCCGTGCACGCGTGGCCTTTCCCGAGTAGCGGATCGCGTATGACCTGCCTGGAAGAGGTTCGCTTGGGTGATGAGTGCCTGGGAGCGGCAGCGATTGAATGAAAATCAACCCGGCGATGAACGTCAGACAGCTTTTTGATCTAACAGGACGAGTGGCGGTCGTCACCGGTGGCTCGATCGGGTTGGGGCGGCAAATGGCCGAGGGCCTCGCGGAGATGGGCGCGAATCTCGTGCTGTGTGCCCGCAAAAAGGAACCCTGCGAGCAGGCCGCGAAGGAATTGGAAGCGCTCGGCGTAAGAACTCTCGCGGTCCGCTGCGATGTAAAGACTCCGTCGAGCGTTCAAGAGCTTGTAGATGCAACGATCTTGGAATTCGGGCGAATCGATATCCTGATCAACAACGCGGGAACGTCTTGGGGGGCGCCCATTGAGGAGATGCGCCTCGAGCATTGGAACAAAGTAATGGAGACGAACCTGACCGGAACGTTCCTCTGCTGTCAGGCGGTCGGCAAGTTCATGACGGCGCAGAAGCAAGGCTCGATCATCAACATTGCGTCAACGGCCGGACTCCGGGGCGCTCCGCCGGAATTTCAGGCGATCGGATACCACGCCAGCAAGGGCGGGGTGATTGCCTTCACCAAGGATCTGGCGCGCAAGTGGGCCATTCACAACGTTCGTGTGAACGCGATCGCGCCGGGATGGTTCCCGACTCGCATGTCTGAAATCGTGATCGAGCGAAACAAGGAAACCTTTCTGAAAGGAATTCCATTGGGCCGCTTCGGCGGTGACCACGACTTGAAGGGAGCAGCTGTCTTCCTCGCGTCCGACGCTGCCGCTTTCGTTACCGGGGATGTTTTGGTGGTGGATGGGGGACAGACGGCCTAGCACAGGCGAACGTTGCCATGAATATTCCCCTTACTCCCGTCCGATTCTTGCGCTACGCCGAGCAGCAGTACGCTCGCAGAACAGCCGTCGTCTGCGGACGTGAGCGCTTCACGTATTCGCAATTGGCGGAGCGCGTAAGTCGTCTCGCTGGCGGTCTGCGCAAGGTTGGAGTCACGCCTGGAGATCGGGTCGCTTTCCTTAGCTTGAATTGCCACAGGTTGCTGGAGGCGTATTTCGGAGTCCTGGAAGCAGGCGCCGTGCTGCTTCCGCTGAATATCAGGCTCGCTCCCGACGAACTCGCTTACATTCTGAACCATGCAGAAGTGAAAACACTGTTTCTAGAAAAAGAGCTCTCCGACCTCGCGGACTCGTTTCGCCCAAAGCTCTCCACGGTGGAATCCTTCACTTTGCTATCCGGCGAGCCTCAGGCCAGCTGGCTGATGCCTCAGAATTACGAGGACCTTCTGGCCGCAGCTACGCCTTACCGCCCCGACATAATGGAATTCGACGAAGACGCCGTCGCCGAAATCTTTTATACGAGTGGAACCAGCGCCGATCCCAAGGGCGTGATGCTGACCCATCGAAATATCTATCTGCAAGCTCTGAGCTCGTCACTCACCCACGAAAGTACGGCCGAGAGCGTGCATCTCCATACCATTCCGCTATTCCATGCGAACGGGTGGGGCGCTGCGCACACCGTCACGCTACGGGGCGCCGAACACGTGATGATTTCGCGTTTTGATCCCGCGGAGATTTTTCGCCTGATCGAACAGGAGCGCGTGCAAAGTCTCAGCGCTGTGCCCGCGATGGCGATCGCGCTAGTAAATTTTCCGGGATTCCAGAAATACGATTTGAGCAGTTTGAAATGGCTCAATCTCGGCGGCGCGGCATCTTCGCCCTCATTGGTCGAGGAGGTCGAGGAAAAGTTCGGATGCACGTGCTACGCCGGATACGGACTGACGGAAACCGCGCCAACATTGTCCACTTCGAAAATGAAGCCGGGGCTTGGATGGCAGGGCAAACAACGTTTCGCTGGGCAAGCGATGGCCGGATTCGCCATTCCGGGCGTGGAACTTCGCGTTGTGGATGCGGACGACCAAGACGTCGCGCGCGACGGAACCGCCACCGGCGAGGTGATCGCCCGCGGTGACAATATCATGAAAGGCTACTGGAAGCAGCCCGAAGCAACGGCAGAAGCGATGCGAGGCGGTTGGTTTCACACCGGGGACTTGGCCACGTGGAACGAAGAAGGATATATCCTCATCGTCGATCGTAAGAAGGACATCATTGTCAGCGGCGGAGAAAATATTTCTTCACTTGAAGTCGAGAAGAAGCTCCTCGCGCATCCCGCGGTCCTCGAGGCTGCGGTCATTCCAGTGCCTGATGAGAAATGGGGAGAGGTGCCCAAGGCGCTGGTGGTGCTGAAGCCCGGGGCGCAGGCGAATGAATTAGAGTTGATTGAATTCAGCCGCTCGCGGCTCGCGCACTATAAATGTCCCCACTCGGTCGAATTCCTCGACAGCTTACCCAAGACCGGCACGGGGAAAATCCTCAAGAGGGATCTGCGCAAAAAATACTGGCAGGGACAGGAAACGATCCGGCCGGAAGTTGTCGAGATGAAGCGAAAGGGATCGCGAGCGTAGCCCCTAGGTGTGCCAGTCAACCGCGCAAGGCGCGAAGCGGCGGCCGCGACGAACGATACAAGGAGTTCCTTGAATGGATCTGAATCTGAATGCCGAGGAGAAGCAGTTCCGCGATGAACTGCGCGCTTGGCTTGACACGAACGTTCCGAAGGACTGGGCCGAGTGGCGGGAAAAACCGCTCGAGGAAGTGTTTCCCTATTTGCGTGCCTGGCAACGAAAGCTCCATGGAGATCGCTGGGCCGCCGTTTCATGGCCGAAGGAGTATGGCGGCCGCAGCGCGACTCTGATGCAGCAAGCCATTTTCTGGGAGGAGATGGCGCGAGCCGAGGCGCCCTCCATGGCGAACGCACTTGGACTCGGGCTGATCGGCCCCACCATCATCGCCTTTGGGACGGAGGCGCAGAAGAAGCGATTCATTCCCAAAATCCTTAGCGCGGAAGAGATCTGGTGCCAGGGTTTCTCCGAACCAAACGCGGGCTCCGATCTCGCCGGTCTGCAAACCGAGGCTCGTCTGGACCGGGACCATTACACCGTCAACGGTCAAAAGGTATGGACGAGCTTCGGCACGTTCGGGAACTGGTGCGAGCTGGTGGTGCGCACGGACGCGAACGTTCCGAAGCACAAGGGATTGACGGTCCTGTTGGTGGATATGAAATCGCCCGGAGTCGATGTTCGTCCCCTGCGGCAAATGACGGGCGAGAGCGAATTCTGCGAGCTTTTCTTTCGGGACGTGCGCGTACCGGTGGAAAACGTGCTCGGTGAGGTGAACGATGGCTGGAACGTGGCTGTCAGCACACTGATGTACGAGCGCGGCTCGTACGGCGCTCGCCTCCATCTCCTGTTCAAGAGAAATATCGACAGGCTGATTGCACTCTCCCGCACGTTTCAAAGAGACGGACACTCCGCCGCCCGGGACCCGCTGATGCGCCAAAAGCTTGCGCAGTGCTTCGCGGAGGTCGAAATCATGCGCTTGAATCAGTTGCGCGCCTTCAGCCGGATCAGTTCGACGGGCGTGCCCGGCCCCGAGGGGTCAATCCTGAAGATTTTTTGGAGCGAACTCAATCAGCGTGTCCAGCAGATCGCGCAGGAGATGCTCGGTCCCTACGGCCAGCTTGCCGGCGGGGACCGTCACGCGGTTGACAACGGCATCTGGTCGTACGGCTATCTGCGAACTCGCGGCAACACGATTGAGGCTGGCACATCGGAGGTTCAACGCAATATCATCGGGCATTTTGTTCTGGGACTGCCGAGGAGCTATTAAGGGGAGACGATGGAATTCGGATTAAGCGAAAGCCAGAAGTTCCTCAAAGACAATGCGCGAAAGTTTTTTGCGGGCGAGTGCCCGATGGCCAAAGTGCGGGGCATGCTGGAGACCGACACGGCTTACGACGCGGCCTTGTGGGCCAAGATGGTCGAGCAGGGCTATACCGGAATCATTTTCCCCGAGGAGTATGGCGGTGTCGGCCTTGGCACGGTCGAATTGATCCTCCTGATGGAGGAAGCGGGACGCGCGCTTTTGCCGGGTCCGCTTTTT